>JAABUZ0100000059.1_pt1 | contig 247092 bp, 254 predicted proteins | sample 5562091 | NCBI WGS metagenome assembly JAABUZ01 (sample SAMN12813069, study PRJNA571459) | rock metagenome | isolation source: Antarctica rocks | place: Antarctica: Victoria Land, Linnaeus Terrace sud | collected 2015-12-21
CTAGCGTCGGCTGAGGAACACACATATGTAGCCAGCTTCTTTCCCGTAGCTACCTTTCTTCCTTAGCATTTATCTTCTAGTTAAATGACACCCCTATCTGACCCGCTCTAGGCAGGCCCCTAACAAATACAAGCAGAATGTCAGAGATGACAAAGATTTGCTATTTTCAAAGTAAAGCAGATGTAAGCAAGCCTGCGAAATACATCACACCTAACTCAATCGTTCATATTCATGCTATTCAGACATTCAATCATAGACGTAGCTTTCAAGATGCTCTGTAGGCCAGTCGTAAACACTGACTAAGAAAAGTAAAACAGCTTCAGACGTTATCTATTGAACGATATCAGTGTTAGAGACATTCTGCGAAATCTTCAAGCGCCCCTTGATATCAAGGTCTGCAAACTCATTGCTGATTCTGATATCTGAAACGCAGTTTCTGACGTAGGCGATCTCATCTTCGCTGATTTCAAGGTCGTTCTTCGGAATTCAGATGACAGAGCTGCGATGATCAGCAGTCTCATGCTTGTATTCATGTCGATCTGTTACGTCGAGTTCGTTTCGTGCGAGCTCGTCAATACTTTCTTGAAGATCTCGAGGGACTTTCTTGGAAGGTCTCATTCAGCCATAGCAGATGTGCGCTAGATGTCGTAAATAATCGAGCGCAGGTGCTGAGAAGTGATTTCAATTCGATTCTCCTCCATCATTCTCTCTGTCTTTCGTGAAGGCTGACAGATATTTGAGAATTGAGAAGAAGATGTTTCTCAGAAACAGTTGGTAAATGACCGTCAATGTTGTGGCGATCATCATAATCACGACCTGATCAATATCGGTAAGAACATTTCGATCATTGCGAATAGACAGAAAAAGGTCTATCAGGCATAGCTTCATCATGTAGATCTCTGTAAAGAGTTGCTTCAGAGCAGTCGGATAAAGTTGACCTTCAGTATCGTACGGGAAAGTCGACACGTAGAGCAGGTTGTAGCGAAATACGAATCAAAATAAGCTGAAGGTGACAACGCTGAACGAAAGTATAAGGGGAGCGATGATTGAGTACGTCAGGCCTAAGTTATCAGCAGAGGCGTCGACGAAAATGCGAGCGTCTTATCAATACATGCGAGATTCGTGTAAAGAGGGTAGAAGATGCTTCATCGAATCTTCGATAAACTCATCTGTCTCTCTCACTTCTGTCTCGATGTGCGATCCGTTCAAGAGACGAGAATAAGTCAGTTGATTAGATCTTCGGCTTGCAGAAAGACATCTGCACTCATCGAAAGATCTTGTAAAGTGAGATAGAAGAAAAAGTAGTTGCTCGCCTTGGAAAGATTTCTGACCAACAACGCGAGTGCAGAGTTCAGACCATGAAGAAGGTCTTGAGCGATGGCCGTAATACTGGATGAAAGCGACACTGTGAGAAAGTTTTGCACGAAGAGAAAGACGAAATAGTATTTCTGCAGCGACAGCTTCACTGTCGTCTTCGTGAATAGACCTTGTCAACCCGTAACAATGCGTAGGATCAGTGACAGCAATGCGATCAGTGCTACTAACATCAACTGCGGCAGCACATCTTGAATAATCTCACTCAGTCACGTCGAAGCGTCAGCTATTCAGTGAAGTCACGATACGAAGTCTGCGAGGGTGGTAATTTGGGACAGAAAGCTCGTGAATGTGACGAGTATTGCTCACGTTATGAGAAGAGAAGCGATGGCGATTCACATCAACTCATTGCGTATATATCAATTTCATCATCGTTGAGACAGAGTGCTTCATCTTAATTCTCGCACGGAAACGCTGATGTGTCGAGTCGATAAGTGCAAAGGATCGACGTTCAGGAGAGTCTGACAGATCATGTACGCGACGGATTGAGTGTTGAATCGTATAAAGGCGAATTTCAGTCGTGGATACTTGCTTGATTCTCTTTCATTCGACTCGAACTCGGTCAGCTTCGTTAGGTCTGCACTGATCTTCTTGTTCATTCGTGCTAGCTCGTCTAAGCAGTGATGAATGGTATCAACTCTTCTTTCGATAAGAGGAATTGCTGGCATTCAGGTGCATTCTTTTCGTGAAATATACATATGATCACGGTTCTTCTTCTTCAGATAGCGCTTTCACAACGATTCTTTCCTTTCGATATTTCTTTCACTCGATTGTATAAAATCGTGACTATTGTGTTGACGAAAAGACTTCGTTGTCGATGTGATAAGGCTGATCTTCGCGGCTTTCAATGTGATGACGAGCTTTTTTCGCTCTTGAATCTTCTTCGACAGAGTAGAGAGATCTCGATTGATTCAGACGAAATGAATTTCATTGAAGAATATATCGTAGACATTCTCTAATATCGGAAGATCTTTCTCGGGAATATCGATCATCAGAATCGTGTTAGAGGCCTTTAAGAGACGATGCGCAGATGACGCTAGGTAAGAATTACGGACGTGAACGTAAAAAAGCAGTTTCACATAAATGATATAACATATGAACACGATCACAATCAAGGTCATCATCAAATGAGCTCAGTAGAATGCAGTGTGATCGAGCTCGACATTCGCCCAGCTGTACCTATCGAGACCTTGAGTCCGACCTGCAGCATCATTGCCATCGAGCAAGTTTAGAGGGACGAGGCTTGATATGACGATGATCGATATGCTGATGAAGATAGTGAGAAGAGTGCGAATATATCGAAGGAAGAAGAAAGCGTCTAAGCCAGAGTGTTGTAAGATGATTCTATCGAGAAGCTGGAACATACGTGAGATTCAGGATATCGTACCTGAAGGACGTGGAATGATGCGTTGTCCTTCAGGTACGAGATAAGTTCGAGGTTGACTGACATATCGACTCAGTATCTTTGCGCTTGAAGAGTGACTGAGACTCACTAGATTTGTTTGAATCTATCCTTAAGAAGGACAAACACACAGACTCCGATGGCAAATACGGCCGTCGATGTGATGAGTGACGCCAGAAAATTTCGTAGCGAAAGCCCTTGAGCGTGTCGTGCTGCTTCTGGTGAGGCGTAGAGCGCAGTGCCAGCACTGCCGAGCGGAGATGTCATTGTCGTCGATATCGCAAAATGAATGGAAAGCGAACTGGATGAGAAATACCTTCAGACCAGCGCTCTGAGTGCTTCCTTTCCACCAGGTATTGTCCGCGCAGCCTTCGGTGGAGGGAACCCATTTGTGAGGCTTTCATGTTGAGCTCCAGTTCTTGCTCCCTCGAGCCTCAATTTCATCTGCTCCAATATTGACTCCCTTCTGCTCCAGTTTTGCTACATTCTCCGTGCTCAGGGTTTCTAATCTTAACACATTGCCAGCCATGCGTTCCAATTTAGGCGCCATCCCGAATAGTCTCCGACGACGATGACTTCACTGGACTTGCGTGGTCTCTTCCGCAGAATTCCATCGTTGAGTGTAGAATGATCCGATACCAGTGTAATACCTTCGCCAATCAGTACCTCTTTGCGAAAAGCCAAACATATTGAGAAATATCCTGAGCCATCGCCAACCCTCGGGTGGACGTCTATCCAAAGCTTCTGAAAGCCTGTGAGCCTCCCCTTCACGAGCAAAAGAGCTTGCTCCCATCCCTCATGGTGATGTTCATTTCAGCGGCATCGTGGGAGAATCTGGCGAAAGTACGTGAGGCGTCCCTATGGACTCGACAACCATAACCCTAACCCACCACTACGAGCTATCCACGAGCGACATGATCAGGTCATAAGATTTACGTCTTCGAGGAGAACAGGCAAAGGACGAACCTGGGAGAGAGAGATATCTTCGCCGACACCAAGCTCACGAAGTTGATCAATAACCTTCAGGAGACGAAGCTGACCCGGGTTTTCCAAACTCCCGAATTGAGTGCCTTGGGCCATTGTATCAATATCTCGATCTCGAGCTATCCTAAGACACGAATTGAGCAAGGAAAAGTGCAGGTAAAGTATATCAATTGTAGTCGTTAGTTGTAGACCAGAGTACGCACACCGCTTTAGTAGGTATTATTAAGCGGGACCAAACCAACAACTATAATCCGGAGCGTCATCGATTAACAGGACACGCCTTTCAGTCAAAACTCAGCAAAGATTTGATTTTCCACAGCTCTATGACAGAGCGAGATATCATCTGGTTGACTGTTGTCCAACCACATAGATACTGCAAGATGCATGGTGGAAAGTGGGGCCGTCTGTGCGCTGGCACTGCCAGACAACCAACCAGTTCAAGACTTCCTGCAGCAAAGGTGTCTCCATGCAGCTCACCTTGCTTAGCTGGACCACGCATATAAGGGCATCCAACATCCTTCTGCGCCATGAGGATCCTCAGGGTTCATACCGACCACTATAATTCTCTGACATATGTTTGTTGCTGAAGACGCCGTGAGTCCCACTTCTGTCCAGGAAGCGTACGTTGATCCACGACGAGTCTTCTCGAGCTGACATTTTTCATCCACAAGACACCAGAATGAGCGATCACACCGACATGAACATGTTCCCTCTATCGTTGCAATCAAAAGACCATGGACAACTCCTAGACGTGATTGATCTTCTTCGATCCCAAGGCATCAGTCATTACGTACGACTGCCCCAGCTCATTGTTTGCGGCGACCAATCGTCCGGAAAGAGCTCTGTACTCGAAGCAGTCTCGGGAGTTCGGTTCCCCACGAAGGAAAATCTCTGCACCCGCTTTGCTACGGAGCTCATTCTTCGCAGGGATCCAACGACGAACGCGACAGTCGCGATAATCCCTGGCGCGGAGAGATCAGATGAAGAGAAGGAGAAGCTTCTTGATTTCAAGGCGCCGACTGTAATTATCGATAAGTTTCCGTCTCTGATCGATGACGCCAAAAAAGCCATGGGTCTCGAGTCTAGCGCCAGAGCATTCAGCGATGACGTCCTGAGGGTGGAGATATCGGGGCCAGAGCAGCCTCACCTGACCCTCGTCGATCTTCCTGGCCTGATTCATGCCGAGAGCAGGCACCAATCCGAGAAAGATGTGAAGTTGGTGTCCTCCCTTGTTCGATCCTACATGGCAAACACCCGGAGCATCATACTTGCGGTCGTCTCAGCAAAGAACGACTACGCCAATCAAATCGTGACCAAACTTGCACGGGACGTCGACCCAAAAGGTGTTCGGACTCTTGGCATCATCACCAAGCCGGATACGTTACGTGTGGGATCGGAGAGCGAAAAAGCATTCCTGGACCTAGCAGGAAACAAGGACGTAGTCTTTCGACTCGGTTGGCATGTTCTCAGGAATAGAGATGATGACAGCAGAGACAGCTCTGTTGAGGAACGCGACGAGAAAGAAAAAGATTTCTTTTCGCAAGGCTCCTGGATATCTCTGCCGCCGAAAATCTTAGGAATAGGGGCCTTGAAACCTCGCCTGAGTACCGTTCTGAAGGACCAGATCGTGTCTGAGCTCCCGAACCTCCTTCGTGACGTCGGGGCGGGCATTGACGATTCCCGAAGCACGTTGATCAGACTGGGAGAAGCGAGAGGAACACTGCAAGAGCAACGACTCTACTTGGTGCACGTCAGTCGATCGTTCTCTTCTCTCGTCAAGGCTGCCGTCGACGGTGTATACGTCCACGAATTCTTCGGGGTCGCGATGACCCCTGCAGGCTTTAGGAAGCGACTCCGAGCTGTGGTGCAGGACATTCTTTTGAAGTTTGCAGAGGACATGCGTTGTGAAGGGCATAGTCAGGAGATCACTGAGGACGACTTCCCCCAAAAGAAAACAAGCGTACCAGAACAAATTTCGAGGTCTGACTTCCTAAAACATGTGCGTGAGCTTATGAGAAGGAGTAGAGGATGTGAACTACCAGGGACTTTCAACCCTCTTATCGTCGGAGACTTATTCTACCAGCAATCAAGGCCATGGCGGCGGCTCCTAGAGCGCTACAGCGAAAAGATCCTGGATGCCACCAAAAACACTCTGGAACTAATCTTATTGCATACGGCTGATGAAACGACGAGCGACGGGCTATCACGAGAGGTCATCGACCCAGCCATGGAAAAATATGCCGCACAGCTCGAAAGAAAAGTCAAAGAGATTATCCGGCCTCACCAACAAGGTCATCCTATCACGTATAATCATTATTTCACCGAGACCATCCAAAAAGCCCGCCAAGAACACGCAAAAAAGGACCAGGCTCGGCAGCTGAATGCCTTTTTCAAAATCAAGCCTGATACGGGCTCATCTTACGTACAACATGGGGGTTTCCATACCGGGCAGCTCTTGGAGGCTTTAAACCAGCGGACTGAAGCGGACATGGACCGCTATGCCTGTTCGGAAGCGGTAGACTGCATGGAGGCATACTACAAGGTGGGTACCCGTCGCCAGTCACCCTCCAAAGACGTTCGTTACCAGGACAGAAGTCAAGAGCACCCTCAAAAACCCGACTGTAATAAGGCGAACAGTGTCTGATGCGTTTACAGGTTGCAATGAAAGTCATAGTGGATAATTTCGGTGTCTTAGGGATTGAACATTGCCTTTTGGACGGACTTCCCGACACGTTGTCGCCGGACACGGTGATGAAACTTGATGACACTTTAACAAGGAACATTGCCGCAGAGACCGAAGATTCGCAGATTGAAAGGGCTCGTGCAATCAAAAAGTTAAAGAGCCTTGAGGCAGGTTTACAGACCCTTAATCGCTTTAGCCGAAGCAAGCACGCAGGTTGGTCGACATAGTTCACACAAGCTCTGTGTCATAAGACTTAGGAGTCAATCCTTCATAAGAGCTAATGCAATCCCAGCAGACCGACTTGACGAAGCCTTCGGCCCCCTCGAAATAGACCATCAAGTGACCGCAAACGAAGTGGAATCTGGTATGAATGGAGAACTCCTTCGGGAAGAAGAAGCTCCACTCATTCAAGATGTCAGAACTACAGGCGCCGGAAAGGCAGAGCCACAAGAGCCGACCTTGAACTTGTCACCCTTCAGTGAAGATGGAAGCATTCGAGCAGATGATTCCTGGCTCAACGGTGGCTTGAGAAGTTCCAAGAAGAAAAAAGATAAGAATATGAGCTGGACAGACGATTAGAAACCCCAGTTTGGACGGCGAATATATGGTGGATGATCAACAGAATCAGCATCTCTGAGGTCAAAGTTCAAGGCAGAACTTAAAGACGGGCGGGCTTGTTTTATTCAGAGAAATACGATAGTTATACAAGAATTATGGGATTCTCATCGAGCTCAAGCCCTCTGTAAGCTGGCCGTAGTCCTCACCGCCGCCGCCCTCGGTCTTCAAACTAAAGTCCAACTGGCGTCCCCTGCATTTTCGCCGGTCGGCAGCCATCCGATAGCTCCTCTTTAACTTTGGCTTTAACGACGGAAGCACACTTCTCCTAATCCGCTATGAAGGCTTCTGCCTATGCCAACGTCCCAAAAAGCTTGTGGCAGGCACCCGAAAAGTGCACCACCTATGGCTCCGCACTACCGCTTTCGCTCTAGAGACCCAGCCCGCTTGCGCTTCTTGTTTGGTGACATTTCCTGCATCACTCTTTCTTCATGCATGCCATTATCTTGAAGTCCACACTTAGCCATTGCTGCCCGCTCAAAATCAATGAGCATCACCCGCTGCGCTTCTCGATTCCACAGTAGATTTGATGACCGTACATCCATCTGATCGACTCCTGCCCGTCGAACCTCAGTCATCGTTCGCTTGATCTCTTTTTGAACTTCTGATGAGTCTTTTATGCTTTCGTCTTCCTCAGCAAGGTTGCTTCCCCAAGACATTAAAAGCATGTGCAATATCCGGACCCTCACATCGGGATAATACCACTCGATGAGGTTGATATTTTCAAGATACACAGGTACCGCTGTTCCTTGAAGCCTCGTCAGTCGCTGATATATTTTTCCCTCATGCAACAAGTCGGGCATAAATGCCTTCACTGTCCCTTTGCCCACAACCGTGTATCCGTACGCGGCCAATGTGACTTTGAACAAAGCGCCTCTCGCTCCTTGTATGCCCAGCGGCTCGCAATCTTGATCCAAGTGAAGAGCTTCCTTGAGCTGTGTCTGGATCAGCCGTGCGAACGTTCCAACATCGATCGCGTGCCCAACACCATCTCCGCCTTGGCGATGTAATGAAACGTTGGGGCAATTCTCGTCCAGATCATTGCCTCGCACCAACCCCAGCAAGCACCCCTGCGTGCAATATCCATAGGTGTAGGCATGGGCCCCACGTCCGATTAGGAGCTCTTCAATCTCTTTGTGTCCCTTTGAAGTAGCGATGGCAATCGTCGATTTTCCAGATGCCGTCGTTCCTCCCCAAGCGTTGATAGTTGCGCCTTTCTCGAGTAAGAGCTCCACGACCTCTTTGCGGCCCCCGGAAACAGCGTAATAAACCGGGTCGTCATGGTTGATGTCAGCTCCCGCTTCGAGTAAGAGCTGCATAATCTCTCTATGTCCTTCGCCAGCGGCAGCCCGTAATGGTGTCCCGCAAAAACAATGCTTGAGGTTGACGTCGGCGCCTTCTTCAAGCAAAAGCTTCACAATGGGTGTGTGACCATAAAGAGCAGCTATCGTCACATGTCCGTCGATGTACACGCCGTTTTCAAGCAATAGCCGCACAGTCTGTGCGTGGCCTTCCCTAGTAGCAACAATCAGCATCTCTCTTCAACCGGTACTCGTAGCACAGCGTACTTGGTCGCATCCTCGAAGAATTCTTCGGCATATTTCTCGAATAAGACCCTCACCATTTCTTCGTCGTCTCCCGATATGTCTTCTGCGTCTCCCGATGGAAAAGAGCATGATGCTGTTTCGCCATTTTCCTTTCTAGCCTTAATATTGGCATAGAGCGCCACGACCCCTGTATAGATGGTGAACATCGTCTGGAAGCCGCAAATCGATTCCTTGCCGGGGAAGACCGGTGGTGGGTTGCGAATCTCTATTCCAACGGTATGAGATCTCGGCTGTGACTACTTCGATCCCTGCTAAGTATTCAGATATCAACGCGCATGCAAAAAACACGTTACGCGAGTAGGACTCCGGTTCAGCAAGATACTTTGATGGAGATATCTACCGCCAAATCCGTATCGCGACCTTAGATAAGGAGACTTCTTCAGACGAGAAATTCGCTAGAAGGAATAAGTGGCTTGCAAGGCTGTCGTCAACAGAAAAGAGACGCAATGTATCGCGCATGGAATCGTCACCTATAATGCGTGAGGTCAGAGATGATCTCGACGCCTTGATCCCCTTCACGGGGCTCTGGCCCGCGCTGGAGCTCGGTCATTTCAAAAGGCTCCTAGATATTCATTGCCCTGAGGTACAGGCTCCTTTCCCGTGTCTCCCTTGATATTCTGACATGCTCAAGGAAATGGCTCGTTACTTGTGTCGGATCAAGCAGACTTGGAGCTATATCGTTGGCGACCGCGAGGCTCATCGGAATAAGCTCGATGCGAATACCGTTCATCTTTTGCAGGGACGTTGTCCATTCCGGTCTCTGAATGATCGCGCGTATATCGAAGCGAGGCTGCTTAGAGGAGATATTTTACCGGCTGTAAGATCTCCGGATCTGCAAAGGACGCTACTCCAACGGATATTGTCGGTAGAGCATACCATCCCGTCTATTCACACATTCCTCGAGGAGACCAAGTGGCTCGAGCCGGGTGCAGCAATCCTCAAGGGTATTTTACCCACCAAATGCAAGGGTTCACTTGCTCAAGCCTTCCGTGCTCTGCATAACGGGCAGACGAGGCTAAAAGAACAAACGAGTGCGTTCTCGTACCGGCACAGGGACCTACCAACCGGGACCGAAACCGAATGGTTCTCTTATCGCCAACTATGGCTTATCCCTCTTCGGCATTACCCTGCTCCAAAGAAAGATTGTGCGAGGTGGAAGGTTAGCAATGTGCTAGGCAAACGGAAACGAGACAAAGAACCGCAAGAAGTTGAGACTACCGAAGCTGCGGGACCTGGCTTTCGGCAGCAGTGGCTGCGTCAGCTTGCGTCGCTTGCATCGGCTAATGGGTACCAGCAAATCAAGCATACCGGATCCGCTGATGCGGACACAGCCAAGGATTTCCTGCTCAAGGTGCGGCCTCCCAAGTACTATAACCTTGAAGGCGACCGCCTGCGTCAGAAGATGCAGTTTATTTGTCAAGTGTTGGAAGATATTGAAGAAGTCAAAACCCAGACTAGATACTCCGAGGTGACCTCGGACTACGACGATTGCGGATCAGACATCGAAGATCGATGCGGGAGACCTCAAGAACACTCGGTTACAAAAGATGAGGAAAATCTTTTCCTCAACCACATATATCCAGAGTCTTTCGCGGTTATCCCCAGGAAGTACATGACCAGTTTCGCCTGCAAGCGAGATTCATTTCACTTCTTTTTCGGGACACCAAAGCATGAGGCAAAATCTTCGCAGAGGTCTGAAGGAGATTCGAATGGGAGCCTTGATGGGAACGTCTTAGAGGTTGATGATACTTATAGAAAGGCGAACCTTCCTGCAACCGATTCAGACGGGCGTAACGAGAGCCCCGCTATGAATAACCCTTTGGGCGGCGACGAGACCCAGTCTGATCCGCTAAGGTCTATACTTCCTTTGACCACACAAGAAAATAGCTTGCAGCTTGCAGACGCTCATTGTGTTTCTCCTGCCGAAGTGGCGCCGAAGACTGGTGAAAACCTGGGCCAAATAGCGGGGCAACGCGAGCAAGAAACCACTATATCTGACGTTGAGGCATCACGATTACTTTTGAACGGACACACAAACGCAGGCGATCAAACCTTTACGGTACTCTCCCCTACGGAGGATAGTGGCTTCCGCGCACGTCATGCGGATCCGCATAATAGACTGCCGTGGTCGCTGCTCTTCGGTTATTTTCCGGCTCACATTTTATGACGAATGCAAGTGGCAAGCGACTCAAATTGACAGATCCCGGAACTATAGTGGAGGAAGCTCATTCAGGGCAATTAAAGACTGTGCTTTCGCTCCCGCGACATGGAGCGCAAGAACTTATCAGTCGATTCGAGAGCGATTTGCAGTCGAGGAGCTTGCGATGACAAATATTTATACTGATGGATCTAAGCACGCAGAACAACAAACTCTGTGCGACGTCAACTAGGAATCAAATACAAGAATAAAATCCGCTACCGATCTTTCAACTCAGCACTCGTCTTCGCTGCTCGCTGGGTTCCGGCAACAGCATCATTTTCTCATTCTCTTCCCCACTGCTCTCAGAATCCGGTGACATGGATGTACTTTCTGGCGCGACCTCAAAGTTGCGTGATAGTTCTTCCAGCAGAAGTCGCTTATGCTGGAGGTCATCTCTGGTGTTCTGAAGCTCCTGCTCTAAGCTCTTTGTCTTGGCCTCCAGTTGTTCGAGTGTTCCCTTCATGCGATTCCGTTCAAGCCAAACTGTGCCAATGCTTGTGTTGTCATTTGAATCCGCTCTTCTTGGAACCTCAAGAGTATCCAGAAATCCAATAAAGTCCCGGACATAAGTACGCTCCTGCTCCAACGACCTCTCGGTTGCTTTGTGACAACTGGACTCGTGACTCAGAGATTGCGTTACAAGAGCACGCTCCCGTTTTTCCGACTCCAGTGCCTCCTGCTGACTTGCAAATGCTCGTTGATAATTGCTCACGGTCTCTTTCAATTTTGCGACCTCTTCACTTTGGGTGTTGAAGAACCTCATGCGGACTTCGTTGGACTGATTGGCTTGACCAGCTTCGAAGAGTCGCTGGTGCAATATGGAAATCTCGTTCTCGAGGGCTGTCCTCTTCCGGCGAAGTTTCTCGTAGGAGGCTAGCTCAACACCACACGTGCGGCAGATGGCTTGGCCAGGCTGTTGCTAATGTCAAAATTCGTCCGTTCGAGCTGTGAGACTTCTCATACCACCCTAGAAAATTCAAACATTGCGCTCCCACCTTGCGTTGCCATGATTATCAGAGTGAAGGTTGTGATGGGAATGTGAGGATGTGGTGACTGCTTCAAATGATTCGAGCACCTGAATTGTTTGAGAAAAGCAATCGAAGAAGTTGTACTTTATACAGAGTTCGAACCCCCAAACAATAAGTTTCCAGACCATTCCATCTCTAAGCCACCTGTCCTCAACACTGCCGAATGCTGACCACCATTGTGCAGTCTTACAGGTACCTGGGGATTACATTTCTCATTCAATCGGGTCATGAATAACTGGACATAAAGAGCAAGAATACGCTAAAATCATCGACGCGCACGGACCGCCGTCAAGTACACCCAAGTCACGGTTGCGGCGGGACTTTTCACAGCAAAAGGATGGGGCTATGCGGATGGATTTCAATCCATGTCCTCATCCTACACTACCTTGGTATCGCTCTTTACTTTCACAGCAAGGAATCATGGCCAGAAGCATAGAGACTACTCGAGGAGGATGATTGGCTACCCCATAAATCAGTGCGCTTTAGCGCCTGTCATCTCCGCGTGGCTTATGCAGGTCATCACAAGGATTCGCGGCACAACTGCTCATGTGCATAGGGCTTAGGCCCACTGAGCCAATATGTGGGGGTAAATCCTCCAAGCTGTAGCGATATGACTGGTTCACATCCAATGCTCCATTAATGGCAGCTTTTTGCGCCAGAAGCGGATGCACGGTTGTACTGGAATTTAAAAGGGAACAGCGATGCGTGGATGTCGGTGTACCATACTTGCACGCATTTCTCGCCATGGCTAGTTTTTTTGATGAACAATACCCCGATAATGAATGGAACGACTTCATTAACAGCAACTACGCGACTGGCTATGAAGACCCGACTTTATTCTCGTCCCTGGATTATTTCGTTAATCATGGCACCTTGGAGCCTAATCCTCGACCGACGATCTTCTCTCAGGATCTTCAAACCAACCAGACGCCTGGAGATCGAATCTCTACTCCGACGTGCATCGACCATGCCAACCTGCAAGGTTCACTCGGTGGTCAAGATTCCAGCGTTAAATCTGGGGAGACGGGACCGGAATACAAAGAGATCAAGGCGTTGTATGGAGAGAATACTGTGGTCTCAACATTGCTAACGTCTGTTTAGAATAGAGGAAAATTCCAGGTATCTCGTTAAAGCAGTGCGGCGATCAATGGAAAATATTAACATTTGCGAAAGACAGATAAACCTACTGAGCCAACACGTCGAAGCGTTGCATCCCTATTTCGAAGCAATGAGGTCGACATTGAAAGATTTGACAGAGCAAGTCAATCGGCAGTGGGTGGTGAAAACACCCATAACTCCACTTCCAAAGAGACAAAACGGTCCGAGCCAGGGAGGGAATTCAGGTAATGCCAACAAGGGCGAGGTCAGCAGCGGCGAGCGAAGGGGAGGTTAGAGAATGTTGAAGTTTGCGCCCCTCAGGCACCTGAGAGCCAGACTCCACCGGCTCTTGTAACGCTTTTGGTTGTATTTCGGTGGAGTTTCTTTTCTGCGTGATTGTGACGGCGCTTAAGTGTTTGTACTCTCGTCTAATTAAGACGGCGCGAAGAGCGGATCCCTGCCTATAGAAATCTTCATTTTCCCCACTTTATTTTGCCTAGTAAAAGCTTACAAATGCACATCTCATCACCTTGTTGATGGTATTCGATAGCAGATTAATGGAGACAACACCTGTCACCGAATGAGATGAACCCGTCAAGGAAACCTCGCAAGAGAGACAATGGTAAGTCCGACATAGATACGGCAACATCGCATGTAGGTGCAAGAGGAGTTCTTTCAAGGATTGGTGCGGCGTTCATACCCGCTGTCTCCTACAGCTGACAAATCGAGGTGGGATTTCCACCCTTGTCATTGCTGTGGCAATTCGGTCAGAAGTTCAACCGCGGAGTAGATACAAACTACTACTGCTATTTCAAGGCCGGGAGAGGTGCCAGACGCTTCACCCATTATTAGAAACATGGGCGCTCATAAGGAAGGACCAATCTTAGCATCCAATTCTGGACCTTGAGCATCCAGTTCTGGAGCTGTACACAGCCCAAGAGACAGGAAGTCGCAATTCGATCCCTGCCCCTAATTTGAGGACAAAGCCATTCGTCATTCGTCCATGCGTGATCAAGGGGACGGGAAGTATGAGCTCAAGGATTTTATATAGGGCAAGGGAGAGTTTTCTCTTGAGAGGCAAGCAAGGTTTGATAAGCACCAGTAATCAAGCTTTAGTGCCCCTTTTTAGCGAACTGCAAACGTCCCTCTCCACACTTTCCCATAGTGTTAATCATCCGTTTAATATGGCCTGCACTTCTGTTACATCTTCCAGAGTACGAGGATCTCATTCTGTGCGTTGCCTAGTCCTAATATGAGTGTGTGGAATAAGCTTGAATTGCTATCTAGTGGCCAGATGTCTAGCTGTGCTTAGGGCTAGCCCTAAAATAAGGCTGCAACCGAGCCAACTCCAAACATAGTTCATCCCAACATTATCTCTCAGACTCAAACCGCGACGATAAAGCAGATAACCAAGTGCTTCGCTGCAGCTCGATGTTATTTGTATTGGTAGAAAGGTACATCTGAAGCGTACGGAGGTGCGCTTTTGTTTGCTTGCGGTGGCACGCTCGAGAATGCTTCTTGAGTAGGCACATTGGTAACAGGCATAGCGTAAGGTAATGGTTCGTAGGAATCAGAGAGAATATCGCGATCGTCGAAGAGGTGTGGGTATTTGCGTTGAAGCCATTTGGTTAATGCATTCTTAAGAGGTTGTGGTGGTCGTTCGTTGTAGGGTCTCGGTCGAACAATGATAAAACAGCACATTTTCCTTATATGAAATCTGCTTTTTGATTTTTTGGGTTATGAATTCTTTAAGTTTGCTGTAGTAGATGGGCCATTCCAGAATATTAATGCAAGTCTTCAGTCCTAGACCGCCAATTGTGGATGCCGCCGCCAGTTGTGGATGTCAGCACCAGTTGTGGATGCCGTCGCCAGTTGTGGATGTCAGCACCAATTGTGGATGTCAGCACCAATTGTGGATGCCGTCGCCAGATGTCGATCGGGACTTGCTGGTATGAAGGTAATGATGGCCTCATCGAAATGGTACGGATCTCCTCGCGCCGATGAGGGCACTCCCTTGACGGGTTGGATGCCTCCCCATCTGATTCTCAAATCTAACTATCAAGTTCTATGACTAATCATCAAGCACAGTAAACTTCATCCTCTGCTTCTCGGCGATTCGTCGCCTGTCTCTCCTCGCCTCCCCGCTGCTGCCCCAGTCCGCACTCCCATGAAACGGGTAAGTCTGACAGCTTGGAAATTCTAATGACATTATTCTAGTGGTTGCTTGGGTCTTGCTCTTCGACTTAGGGAGTACTGGTTCAGAGAGATATGTATCTTGGTAAGGAAAGCCGATCAGAGAGTTTACATCCAGCACGAATATAAGAAGACATAAGAAGCTGCAGGGGTCGAAGATTTTCCGTCTTTAACATATGCTAATCTTCCTGGAAATCTTCTCTGATCATAGATGCTGTTGTTTCTAAAGAAACATGATCCCTGACAGCAAAATAATCATTTTATGGTCCAGCGCTTCTCATAACGCCTTGAAGGATGCTACGGCCACCTTTAAGCTTCTTGATTCTATTCACAAGAAGATCCCTCTGCCTCTTTGACGACAGAGGCTCCGAGGCGATTGCCTCCGTTTCGGTGTCTGACAAACTGTTTACCATGATGGGAGAAAAAATCTTCTCAAGACCACGCACGACGTGTCGCTCCACAACTTGCGTAGTAATGTTATCGATGAAAGTTTTTTGCGAGAGCTATGCATAATCGAGTTAGGGATGGTCTATCAGGGATGCGAGTGGGATACTAACCTTGTAGATCGAGTACAGGCTGTCGAGTGCCTCTTCGCAGCTGCGATTCTCCATGTTCGGGTCTATTTTGTCGGAATACTCTTGCATTGCTTGTCTAGCGTTGACCTTCGCGCTTATAGGATCCGACCGCCATCCTGGAAGTCTCATATGTCGAGTGACATTCTCAATACAGTCGGACCGAGACTTTTGTTCTCTTTCGCGACGTCTCTTGCTGATTGTGTCTGTGTAGTAGTGATTGTACGTTATTGGATAACTTCTTATGTCTTCCATGATCCTTCTCATCTCTTTAGCTGAGTCCTCGGACCTAAGCTTAAGAGCGTCCTCGATTTTGGATGATCAGAGGCGGGTGTATACGTCTTTAGGGCATTTCTCTCGAAGTAAAGCGTGGAGGAATCGGCTACAGACTTGCGCGACATTCTTCACGTGATCCTCAGCCAACTGTCGCCATTTACTAGATTGCTCCCAGAAGAGCTCACCAACCAAGAGCGAGTTGAAATTTCCTGAGAGTTCTCTACCACGGGTCCGCATGAGAACTTGTCCGACCCATCTCAGCGCTTCAGGCTTAGATAGTTTAGTCGATGCCCCGTGCTCTGAGTCTGCGAGGGTGAGGACCACGTCTGTTATAGTGATTTCTGCTTCCTTAGAGTCTGATCTTTCTGACCTATCAATGTGATATTTATGGTCACGCGTGCGTAAAGAGTTGGAAAAATGAGAATTCATGTACTGAATGACGGCCCGCAGTCTGCGTATTGTCGCGGGTGATTGTAGTGAAAAGGTAGAATCGATGTTGTGGGTGAAGTAATCTTCTTCGTAATGCCCGTTAACTGCAGCTTTGCCAACCTCATAGAAGTTCAGACTAAGCTGCATCAAGAAGATTCTGCATTCTGCCGGCGTGGCTCTTTGATCACTCATTGCCTTCAGCTGATCTCGTGAGTCTGCCAATGCTTTCTCAAGGTCCTTTCGTAGCTTAGAGAGCTTCTGCTTGACATGATTGAAAAGAAGTTGACTGAGGCGGTCCCGCAAAGAATCGATGCCAACGCAATCTTTAGATAGTGTAGCGAAGTTCGATTTTCGGAAGTACCTGCTCTCAGATAGGTTACGCTCCTCAAACGAGCTAGAATCTTCTTCGTAAGTACGATTCTTCAGTACATGCCAGTCTAATTTAAAGAATATGTTCTCGTTACGTGTCAGCTCGAGGAATGCTTTTTCGCTCTCAGAGTCTGCAGATAGACGATCGGGTTTTGTGATGATATCAAGTGTACGATCTCCTTTCGGATTCATCTTTCTAACTTTTTTTAGGATATCTTGATTAGCATAATCATTAGTCGCAGAGATCACAGCCAAACAAATCGTACGAGGCTGGGATATGTATTGATCGGTGATTTCTGTGACAAGCTGAACGTTCTCTTCAGTCACTTCTTTGGTTTGGGTCTGGACAAGTTCGGGAAGATCAACTAGTGTAAGTTGAGGTCTGGAAGGACCTTCGATTTCGATGCTCAGGACGTCTTTGGCGAAAGCTCTGGATTTGAAAGTGGATTTGTTATTGATCCTCATAAGACTCGTTGCTTTATCCATCAAGTCAGGAAGCTTCTCGAAATTCGAGATGAATTCCTTAAAAGCTTCTATGGAATTTCGTTCTTCATTAGGTCTTTCGTGGTCTGGGATCACTTTGATCGTGATAGCATCACTTGCCGCCCGACGTAGGATTATCTCTGTGGCGAATCGTGTACAAAGATCATCGTTGCGTGGGAAAGGAATTTCTGTGAGCGCCTCGAGAACAGAGCTTTTACCGGCTGATTGATCACCGCATACAACAAGCTGAGGAAGGGACAGCATGCTCTCGAGATCACATTTGCGAAGCTGGTCGACTATGTTGAGTACATTTCGCTGCTCGTCACTTTGAAGGCCTTCCAGAGACGTAGTGATCTCCAATACCTTAGGTGAGTGGCCATTTTCAGGATCCACTAGGCTTCCAACGTCCGAAAGGTCATCTGATTCGTCCTAACATCAGCAGAGTAAAAAGAAAAGGTAGAGGCATTTACCTGAAGACCTAGTTAAGGAACCGTGATCTGATAAATCAGGCACTGGGTATGGTGAAGGCATGATAGAGAATGTTAGAAGTCAAAAATGAGTAATTGTAGGATGTGGGAGGTCGCATAGAGGTGTGGTGGGCTGTGCGCAGGCGGAGGAAAAAGTCTCCGATTGGTGCAAATCAATCATCTTTTCAAGGAAGTCGACCTAGATATCATGCTGACTTTGCGTTGTGACTACTTAGACTGGCGCCAACACACAGAAAATGAACCCACTCTTGTGGACGGATTTCAGCCTCGAGATTTTCTCTACCGCCTGTGCCGTATTCTCCAAGCCACTAAAACCTCTCAAAAAATAAATTAAATCGATCTCTCGCAACTTACGTTGACTAGATCTTTCTTCATTTGTCGAGCTGGAGAAACGAGGTGTTCGGACTGGACATGGCGGACGATAGTTTGCATGTAGATCAACTAGATCTGTTACAATCCGGTGATCAGCTTAAACTTCTCGATGATATTGACAAACTGCGCTCTCAGGGGATCAGTCACTATGTCTCCCTGCCACAGCTTATCGTTTGTGGCGATCAATCTTCCGGCAAAAGCTCCGTCTTGGAAGCCATCTCCGGAATACCATTTCCCACCAAAGATAATCTGTGCACACGCTTCGCAACGGAAGTGATCCTTCGAAGAACCTCTACCATCACCGTCTCTGTCGCAATCGTACCCAATCAGACAAGATCGGAGTCAGATCGTCACCGAATTCTGAGCTTTCGAGAGACGCTGACAGATTTCAAGGAGTTTCCGTCGCTGATTGAAACAGCAAAGACGTTGATGGGCGTCTCCATGGCTGGAAGCGCATTCTTCAACGATGTTCTCCGTGTTGAGATATCAGGACCAGATCGACCACATCTCACGATTGTCGATCTGCCAGGTCTGATACATTCTGAGAACAAGGCGCAGAGCGCTGCGGATGTGGAGCTGGTTTTGAAAATGGTCCGATGCTACATGGAAAACCGCAGAAGTATCAACCTCGCGGTTGTATCCGCCAAGAATGATTACGCAAACCAGATTGTGCTGAAGATGGCAAGAGACGTTGATCCAACCGGATTACGCACTTTGGGGGTGATAACCAAGCCTGACACCCTTCCAGTTGGTTCGGAAAGCGAGATCGGTTTCATTAATCTGGCGAGAAACAAAGACATAGAATTCCGTCTTGGATGGCATGTGCTACGCAATCGAGATTATGAAACGAAAGATTGCACGAAGGAAGCTCGCGATCTTGCCGAGAGACAATTCTTCTCTCAGGGTGTCTGGAAAGATTTTCCTCGTCGCTCAGTTGGAATCACCACATTGAGAGATCGACTGAGCACTGTTCTTCTTGAACAAATTAGAACCGAGCTTCCAAGTCTAGTTGACGACATTCAAGTCAGCATTGAGGATTGTGAAATACAACTGAACAGGCTCGGAGGTAGTCGCGCTACCGTTGAGGAACAACGACTGTTCCTTTTACGTATCAGCCAGGCTTTTCAGTCATTATCAAGAGCAGCAATTGACGGCACCTACGGTGACCCTTTCTTCGGAGACCCTCGCTCGACCGAAGGTTACTGTAAGCGCCTTCGCGCTGTTGTTCAGAACCTCAACCTGGATTTTGCGGAGTCAATGCGAGTGAAAGGCCATCATCGATCCATTGTCGAGGCGGTTTTTCCTGGGGGAAGCTCTCCTGCAATGTTGCTCGATGCTTCCAACCGGCCGTCTACACCCGAATTGGTTGGAAGAAGCGATTTCATCAGTGAGATCCGAGATCTTTTGAAGAAAAGTAGGGGGAGAGAGCTTCCAGGGATGTTCAGTCCTCTCATAATTGGTGATCTATTCTGCGAACAATCCAAACCTTGGGAAGTCCTGGCCCGACAGCATCTTCATGACACGTGGAATGCGGCAAGAGCATTTCTGGAGCTGACAGCGTCGCATTTGACGGACGATGCCACTTCAGAAGCGCTACTCCGAGAGATTGTCGATCCTCTTATGGATGAGAAGCTCAGACGACTAGACCAAAAGCTCGATGAGCTTCTAGAACCTCATCGGAGAGGTCATCCGATCACTTACAACCATTATTTTACTGAAACAATCCAGAACGTTCGACAGAAACGTCTCGAGAAAGAGATTGCAAGACGCTTGAACACATTCCTCGGTCAGAAGGAGAACGCAACGACGGAGCAGATCAATGTCAAAAACGTCAAAACATCGAACTTGGTATCGGCATTGTCTTCACGCAATGAAGCCGATATGGACAGGTATGCTTGTTCCGAGATCCTCGATTGTATGGAGGCATACTATAAGGTTATCGCCCTATTCTAACCTTTTCAATAAATACCTGAATGCTAACTCCTCTTTAACAGGTTGCAATGAAGAATTTCATTGATAATGTTGCGATCCAAGCCGTGGAAGGCTATCTTGTTACGGGACTGGGGGACATGTTATCTCCGTCGTCTATTCTGCAAATGGAGCCAGATCTCGTAAGCAAGATTGCAGCAGAGTCTTCAGAGAATCAGACACGACGAGAGGAGCTATTACGGAAATCCACCGTGTTGAAGATGGGTTTGAAGACCTGCAAGCGATATGTTGGCCGCAGCGCGTCAAGTAAGCCCTGCCCAAATTCGGACGTTCTTTCTGTAGCGCCAGCTCCGTTGCAATGGCGTAGAAGAAATTGACATTATCGCTGACTCTGCAAAGCGTTACGGGTGCAGATCCCACAAGTTACGGAAGCGTACTTCGTGCCAAGTGAGGCAGGAAGCTCGACCGCAGAAGTAGATTCGCCTCCGTCAGAGCCTGTAGAGGTGAAAGAGGTACCCTCACATCAGGCTGTCAAGATGCTCACAACGTGCTAAAAAGGAATTCTAGTATCCCACAACTGACAGCACCGAATTGGAGCCCTCAGCCTCTGACCAGTGGCCGCAACAATCTTTTTCCATGAGTCAGGGATCACTACAAGCCCCAATATTCGGCGGACCGGAGACATGCACCTCGGGTTTTAGTTTAGGAAGCAGTTGGGGCGTACCTACTTCACAACAAAGTGATCACTTGCCAAGCAAGAAAGACAAGAAGAATAAGAAGAAGAAACAAACGGTTGATCAAAACCAGTCCTAAAAGATGCAAAGGCGAAAAAACGAATAAGTAGAGTGGCGCGTTTCGATACACTATCAGGGGGAAGTGGTGATGAGCTTTTAAACATCTTGGCGAAAGGAATCTATGTTGCGCTGGTATTACTTAACAAGATGATCTCTCAGAAGGAGGACTTGCTATTGCGGCTACTGCCCTCAGGATCAGAGGTTTAGCGTTCTTGAATTGCTGTCGTCTATCAAGACCTAGTTAAAAGTCACACCTTTGGACTGGAGTAGCAAATAAAACCTGAAAAGGGCGCTTCGGCGCTGAATTGCCTTTGAAGAAGACCTCAACTTAGGTCGAGCAGAACCTGTTGTACAACCACCTCACCGAATTGGAAAAGTACCGAAGCGATCCTTCATACCTGAAACACTTCAGAAGATGAGAGGATTGTGGGCACAGATATCCCCTGCGACTAGCCTTAGGAATCGGTAAAGACAGTTATAAACCTTGGAAATTGAGAGAATGGTCGATGCGTCGTGGTGTTAGGCATACGTTTGTCTGTTAGTCCACTGAGTGTTCAAGAATTTAACTACATCGAGAGCGTATCACACTAAATACTGCTGTAGAATGAATACCTGCTAATAAACCTTCACAGAACAAATGCGCTTTCTTCACCGGCCTCGCGACAAGAATCATACTCTTCACTCAAAGGCCCGGATTGTTCCAGAATCTGAAGCAGGCAATATGTCCCCAATTATTACAGGAAGTGGTGGTGCCCTTGAAATAACTATCAATGAAATCGCCGCATGCATCATTAGTACTTGGATTCTTTGTAGATATGTCGAGCTGCTCTTGGCCTCGGAGATCCCGGTAGAGTAACTCAAAGCTGTAGGCAAGATCGTTCAGATACGTTTTGCCGGGAGATAAGGTGAGATCGTTCACCATCCCTAAAAACCCGTTGCAATCTCTTTCGCTATAAACGGAGATTCCGATCTTCGAAGGCTTGTCCTGTCATCTTTCTTAGCCTTGTTTTCACGGACAAGCGTGTGCATACCTGTCGTCTATGCAGTTCCTCGTCGATCTTACTCTTGACTTGAGCTTCCGAACCTTTAGCCTCATTCGCAAAAGAATTGCCGCTCTTCGGATTACCTTTACCCTCTGCACCGTGTGGAGAATCTGCCATGTTGGGAGCTGCCAGAGCTGTGTATACTTGAGCTATCAGAATGGCACCGTAGAGCAATGTCTGTAGGAAATGCATCTTGTGATATTCAGGGAAATAGGCGTTGAGTGATTGTATAGAGGTGGAGAAAACCTATTGCCTTAATATAATTACGGTCTGGACGATCACTGGCCTTCACGAATCCACAATCGGCTCTTCAAAGGTGGTAGGTGATTTTTGGATGCTCGATGAGGGGGTCAAAATTGGATCCCCTCTAGAGGATATCTTCAATTTTTGTGCCTTCAATTGTGAATAGGTTTCGTCTCATACACGTCAGACTTAATTCATACTACAGGATCGATTTTACGGTTAAGGGCCTGAAGAGAAAGCAATATTATCATGATCGAGTATTAGTAGTATATTGGACTGGGCTTTACAATGGAAGATGATAATCCGATTCAAGTATTTCAATGTCAAATGTGTTTAATTGAAGTTCTATCTAAGTCAGATGAAAACTATATATTGCTCTCATTTATAAGAAACCAGATATTCGTCATCTTGACATGGTTCATGCAGCGGGCATATATCGCTCAGAGTGCTAGGAGCAGCAACAGTACGCTGGATGAAACTTCTTAATTCGCCTCGTGAATCTATTCGTGAACGCGGGATCGCGGCGAGTGTTGATGGTGCCGAAGTTTGCGCGCGAATGGATGTAGTGATGGTGGGAAGACACGTATTTTTTCGGGCTCTGGCTCAGCATTCCTGATTTGGAGGGACTGCTCACGAGTTGGATTTTCTCGTTTATGTAGTTGCCGTGAGGGTGCTTCGCAAGACATGTCGATGCAACAAGAAACCAGGTTGCTCTTGAGGTTGCTTACGTTGGCCTTGTCATCTTTAGGATAAGTGTAGGCAGTCCCTGCGCAAGCTGTGAAAAAAGGCGGAGCAGGTTCATTGGCGATATTCTGAGCGGAGTTGAGGCAGACAGGGTCGTCGACTTGATTGTTACATGTGATGCCTGGCTGTTTAAATAGATCGATGTTGCAATCGGAGACCGCTGTGCTCTCGAAGGAGCATGTGATGGGCACAGAGTAGTCATCGACATAGCTGACATCGATATCCGGTGGACCTGTAAGGCTGCCTTCGATCTTACTGCCCATAGGGTTGGTATTGGGCCCAACGTATATTCTTCCTGCCCATTCAGTTGGGAAAGTGTACTGAATAGGCGAGGTGTCGGGAAGTATGGTGGCCGACGGATTCCCTATCGGGGCAGGGCCGCCAGCATTAGAAGCAAAGGACAGAGACAATTGAGTTCCGTACACGTTAGTGATCGAAATCGTCATATAATCGCCTGAGCCATCGATAATCGCAGTGCTCACAGGGTATGAAGCACTCGTGACTGAAACGGAACTTGAAGCTGGGGTTGAAAACCCGCTCCCGTAAGTCACAGTCACAGTTGCGGTCGGCGGGCAGTTGAACGGACTTGCAGCTATCAGAGCCGCAAGGGCCGAAACAGCGATCTGACAGGATTTCTTCATTTTGTGGCTGAAGGATCAAGAGAGTCATCTGTGTCGAAGAATACAGGCGCTATCGTTGCCTTTTGTGGTGCTTCAAACCGTGCGTCAGTCTTTGGATGCTTATGAAAGCATCCATAAACGGAACCTCTTGTAAGATTCCTTCGAACGGCCAAGCACACAACAGCCCTTCCTTCCGCCTCATCCTTCGTAGCCTCTTCTTGTGATTCTTTGGCTCTGCATCCGACTGTCAAGACGTCGTCGCGCCGGAGAACTTTGAAAGGAGGGAAGGGGGCGGGGAAGGAAGCATGTGTTCGATGAAGTTTCTATGTCCTTTCTGGGCCGCAAAGTGTAGCGGTCTCTTAAATCTTTCCCCATATTTCTTCACGTTGTAACCGCGTCTGATGTAGATTTCCCCAACTCTTCCTCGGCGTTGCAGTCGCATTCTGTTGTTTTCATGGATTTCTAGCTCGAGTTGTCGACGAGTCTCACCTTCAGGTTCAATAGTAGTCGACGCGGAAGGGTCTGCACCGGCTTGTAGAAGCTGGTCCACAACCTTTTCATTTCCTGCTTGAACGGCGCATAGCAGCGGTGTCTCGCCCTTCTTGTTCCGAAGATCGATATCATGAGGGTGTTGGAGCAGAGTTACCAAATATGGATTTGCTTTCGTAGCTAGATGATGTAGTACCGTGTCTTCATCCTTATCCTGGATTGAGATATCTGCTCCTCTTTGCAACAATGATCTGAAGGTGGCTTCGCGGTTGTGCAACGCTGCCCATAGCAAGACAGTTTCTCCAGTTATGCGGGTATATGTAAGAGCCATGTCGTAGAACTTGGCTGATAAGACCGTGTTAAAGCGACGTAAAGGTTATCAGTAATGAGAGAGACAATTTCGTTTGAGAGGCTATTGAGAGCCATGATGGGCGCGTACTAGACCCACAGTTCGTACAGATTTTGTAGTACCGTTTGCGACTGTCGCAACGCTGGGTTTACGAGCACATGGAGTGAAACCCTTCAAAGGCCGTTCGAGGTGCAAGTAATTCTTGGTAAAAAGGCTGAGGCGGTTCAGTCAGGCTATGCGGCTGCGCGCTGAAAACTCATAAGCAGCGGCGACTGTTAGAAGGGTTCACCTACCTTCGGCTAAAACTCACCTGCGAATAAGCCCTATAGGGCTGAAAATTTTGTTTTTCTATTCTTATTATTACTATTACTTCTACTTCGTACTACTATTATTACTATCATATCACTTCTTCTCCTTGCTCTTCTTCCGTTGCTGTTATCATGAAATCTGTTTCTTTTTTAAGGCTATTCGATGCTGAAGAGTCATTCGAGGAGCAACGTATCAAACTGATACCGTGCATGTATAAACACATCAAGAGAAATCTTCTACAGAGATGCAAATTGCTATCAAATTCATGTATTAATTCTCTATTATCAATGAAGGACATGGAAATCAAATTAGAAGTAGAAACTTCTCCATAGGGCTAGCCCTATTAGCCGCAGGTGACTAATCACCTATTGCCGAGGCAACTCCTTTATTTTGAGATGTAATTGTCACGACCACACGAACAACATAATGTCAACAGTGACCCTCGAGATTACAACCACTCTTAATAAAATACTATAACTCATTATGTCTTCGCTACGCGATTCTGAGTTTCAACGCCTTACGCAGCGTCTGCTAGCCGCGGAGCAGCGTGCCGAAGAAGAACGACGGGCACGTCAACAGGCGGAGCAGGAGAAGCAGCAGGCGGAGCAGGAGAAGCAGCAGGCGGAGCAACGCAATCAAAAGACCACATTCAACGAATTTCTACAAGCTTGCCATGAACATCTTCATAAGCCACTACGTGTCGAGACCAACAAGAGCTGGACAATCAAGGGCCCTACGAAACCTGGGAATAGATACTACCCGAAAAACATAGAGAAGTGGGGAAATTTCGCGGAAGAACAACGTAGGGTGCTTTCGACAGCCCGTGATATCTTCTACCCAACAAACAAGCCAGCTCTGCGACTCTTCAGCCCAATCCTCAGCGTCGAGGATCAAGGTCGACTCCACTGCAACATCCGAATTGCCAACGAAGCAAGCCTTCGAACCTATGAAAAATCCGCCATAGAGGTCCAAGTCGTCGACATCATCAATCGTCTATCGAAGATCGTGCAAGATCCTAAACAGTTTCAGCTCGAACAAGGAATCATTTTCGAAAACGACCTCAACTCCCTCAATGAGATAGCAGAGGAGGTTCAGGAGCGTCTACACATCCAACCCCCCCGAACCCCTTCACCAATCGCACCGTCATCCAGTTCATTCAACCTGGAACCCGACTCTGATCCTAAGTCAGAGCGAACCCGGGCCGATCAATACTGTATTTACAAAAAGGTAGAGGGTGAACGACAATTGTTGTTCGTTGTGGAATACAAATCGTCTCACAAACTCTCTGTCGGCAATCTGTCAAGATTTCGACCAATGGATGTGAAGAAGAAGATCATCGATCGAATTCACATCCCATCTCTCATTCCCCTCAACGCGACCGAAGAAGACGCCGAGCAGTCGAAAGAGATCATCGAGGAAAGGCTGCAATACAATGCGGACAAGGTGACTGTGATCGTGACGACGCAGACGTTCCACTACATGATTGAGAACAGGCTCGAATACAGCTACATCATCATCGGGGAGACCTTCGTCTTCCTTCGCATCGATTGAGATGATCCCACCACGCTGCTCTACCACGTGGCGATGCCGGCTGACGAGGCCGACGACGAGCGATCTAACCTCCCGTACTCGCAAACGGCCATCGCCCAGATCCTCGGCCTGTGTTTGTTGACATCCAAATCAGAACGGAGGAACCATGTAGAACGGAAGAATGCGAAAAAAAAATTGAAAAAACACCCTGTTACCAGTCTTGAAACCGTTAATCATCAAACGCCTGCAAGTGAGAGACAGCTTGGAGCGAAGAAGAAGCGTGCACGGAAGTCGCCACTGTACAAAGGAAGAGGAAAGGTTTCAGTTACCAGCGAGTACAACCTGAGATCGAAGTGCAAACCAGGTGATCTGCCCAAAAACTCCGATGACGAGCAGCACGATCACGACGGACCAAACAGCCTCACTAGACCAAGTGCGAGCAGTTCGAAGAGTAGCCGAGGGAAACCCAGCGATCAACGGAAATATGAGGGTCGGAACAACAGCAATCAAGCAAGCAGCAGCCGCGGCACGCAGCGGCAATACTGTACGCAAAGGTGCTTGTTGAGCATTGTGCGAGGATGGTCGCTGGACAAAAACTGCCCCAATGCGTCGCTGCATGCCAGACGTGGCCGGAAGCATGCGGTCGACCAGTCAAAGTTCCTGGATCTCATTCAGAAGCAGCTCACTGAGGATCTCGACCACAATTGCCAGCCGCTAGGCCTGCAAGGAGCGAGAGGCGCTTTGTTCCAAGTCACGTTGGCGTCGCACGGCTATGTCTTCGTGGGTAAAGGAACGGTGCAAGCTTTCGTGCCGGACCTACGACATGAGGGGGATGTGTACCGGCGGCTGACGAAGCTCCAAGGGGCGGTAGTACCGGTGTGCCTTGGGAATATTGATCTCACTGAGTGGTATAACCTTGATGTGGGAGTCGAGATATTGCACATGCTTTTACTGTCTTGGGGCGGTGAACTTGCTGATGAGGACGAGAGCGTGAAAGGATGGCAAGGCTTACAGCGGGAAATTCGACGAACGATCGCCGAGGTTCGAAGAGCAGGAGTCGATCAATCAGACAAGCGGCCATCGAATATGCTGTGGAACAGAGAACAGAAACGAGTAATGCTTATCGATTTCGAGCGAGCAGAATATACTGGAGGGGTGCTTCAGGAGATTTCTCCAAACAAAAAACGAAAACGAGCTGGATCCTCAAGAAGAGTCGGCAGGGCTTCCAAATATAGTTCGAGATTGATGTGCAGTGCTGAAATCTAGTTTGTGGAGAAGGGCTTTACTCGTTTTTCTGAATCTTGTCTTGGCTTTGGGCGGAGTAAAAGAGCTGGATGATTATGCTTTTGGATGTGCTTTGTTACTTCACGATGGGTAAAGAACGACAACTTTTTGAAATAGTCTCTTTAGCAATCCTCTTCGTATCATAATAATTTTTGCGCTTTACATACAAATACTCTTTGTGCAAGATACTACATAAAATTTTAAACTGCATGATTAATCGCCATGTACCACCTAGCCAGCGACTTCAGCTTCGCTAGGATCTGGTGTTGCCCGGTCAACCATAGGTCGCTAGGAAACCAAGAGAACCCGACACTTTCCGCTCTCATCACTTCCTGTCAACCCTATAATCTATTCCGAACCTTTTGCGCAATTCCGTGACGATAACCAAAATAAACAGCCAACGAAACAAAGCTCTCTACCTCTGCGTCTTCCTCCGTATCTAGATCTATCGGCATGACGTCCACAGACATGAGGGGCAAGCTTGTGAAGCGTATCCCCGGACCCAGAGAATCCTACTGCGATTATGGACTACGTTATCCCGCTTCGATGGGCGCTTCGAAGGGCGAGGTTCTGAAGTCTATCCTCAAAGGAGTTTATTTCGATAACAATAGACAACCATTTGGAGGTTGTTTTCGGGATGCACTACGTTATGCTGGTTTTAGCGACTACAAAGAGGCAATGGTTGTGGAGGGTCAAAATGCTGTGGCTCCTCGAAGGGATTGCTATGAGGTTGGAGGCTTTGCGGTAAGTCCGCTTTCGATACTAAAGCGGACACGTAGTGCTCTGGCTCAAGCCTGTTGCATTTTTCCAGGTGGAACCTCTCCAGGAGCTTCGCTGCGTTTTTAGGATCAAATTGCCGGGGGTTGTCGGGTATCTCCTCGAGCTTAAGCTTGCTCAGAGGAATTTTGAAAGACCCACAGAAAGTTCGACCCTTCTCCCGAAGTATCTGCAAGTCGTTAGGGGGCACGTTTGCCATGTCCACGTTTTCCTTTGCGGTCTGAAAAGATTCCTCGCGGATCTTCTGTTGTGGACAATGTTCATTATGTTTGAAGTGGTGGCGACAGAAGTTGCTCTCCCGTCGCCAAAAGCGGATGCATCGAAAGCATCGAATTGTGGATGACCTTCCATACTATTAAACCAGGTATGGCGTCCCATTCTTCTTTCGATCGACATTTCGTCATTCCATCCATCTACTCCGGCTTGTTTCCAGTAAAGTTGCGTCGACCTTGCGTATGGCTTCTTGCGAGCACCTGGCGTGGTTGCAGGTAGTTGGCATCAACGACCTCAGGCTTCTCGACCCTGGTCGCATGGGTCAGCTGGTAAGGGAGCTGAAGAATCCTGCGAATCAACGGCCTTCTTCCCTACTGTTCGTCGGGCGACAAGCCAAGAATCTTGCTCTGCGGGAGCTGTTCCCTGACAACAACTTCAAGAAACGCTTTTGCGACGGCGTTGCAACCTTGCGAATTGATAACGCGAGCATTTACTCCGATCATCCTATCTTCTTTGCGGAGAGCAGCCCAAGTCAAACGATACCCTTGGCAGCCGAGGATCCTCGCGTCTGCGAGACCGAGTCATTTCCCATCCAGTGGGCCGAGGACACCACAGTGCAACACCTCTACAACGTCTTGCACGCCCGTCTCTTCTGTCTCTTCGCTGATGTCGTCTGCGTGTTTGCCGATGACTTTGCTGACTTCGACCATGCCGTTCAATTGCTGAAGTCATGGGCCGCTGCCGGCAGCGCTTCTGTTCATTTCAACAAGATTCGACCGAGAGTTGTTATCGTTAGACGTGGAGACGCAGCCAGCCCCAGTCCCACCTATGATCTTCTCAAGATAGACGATCTCCAGCAGGGCCTCCACAATGAATCTCTGGAAGAATTTTTCTCTTCGATCAAAGTGCTTCACCTGGCTGCTGAGCAGCTATCTCCCCTGGCACGGTTTCGACGGCTCAAGGAGCTCCTTTGGAGAGAGATAGACGAGATGCGCCAGGCTCGACAAAATCTCGGCTGTCTATATTCTGCTGCGCACACCAGTCGGTTTTTCCGGATGGCTGTGGCACACACCGCAGCCTCAATGAGTCGGCCATTCGATTTCATATTGGCGAGTCGACGGGGCAACGATGTCGAGCCAGATTTCGTTCACCACTTGTCCAGATTCATGCGGTCCGGAGAGGACCACCAGGTTCCTCGCGACGCGCTGATGACTTTTATTGCTTCAAGTATCATGTTAGACGCATATCCCCCCAAGATGCATGGTAAGACAATCCTGGCCCCGGAGAAAATGGATGTTCAACATCTGACCAAAATCCGCAGTCTTCGACCCAGAGATGCTTTATGACGTTCAGTATCGGCATCTTTGTCTTCAGTCCCTTATTGAGACATATGATGATCGCGATCTCGTTCAGCAGCAGGACACCTTCATCCGTAGTCAGCTGGTCCAACTCTATTCCTACATGATCGCATCCGGGAAGTCAGCGCTACAAATGCACCGGGAGAAGACGGCTTCTCTCGATATTGACTGGGCACAGAATAAGAGCAATGAAACCTGCTTTTGTTGTCTTCGACGGATGCCTGAGAATACTCTTTCTTGTGGACACGCCATGTGCGAGATTTGCGTTCGAAACATCGGCGATGAAACCTCGGCCTTTGACTCTCAGTATCGGATTGACGCCTGTATGCTCTGTCGCACGGGGAAGCTTCTGGTGGGATTAAGGCCGCTCACGGTCGGATTACGGCTCTTGAGTATGGATGGCGGGGGAACTCGCGGGGTGATAGCGATAGGAATTATGGATGTTTTGCAAAGTATTCTGGGAAACATCTGGAGAATCCAGGACTTGTTCGACGTTGCATATGGCACCAGCGTTGGTGGGTTTAACGATCCAACACTGGGTTTTCCCTTGACTGACATAGGACCAGGGGGCCTTATCGTGTTGATCCTCTTCCTGCGTCAGCTACCAGTCTCCGAGTGTGTAAAGATGTTTGATACCCTGGCTAAGCAGCTATTCCCTCCCTCTTCCGATGGTACGAGCATTCTCAGTCGTCTCCGGCGTCTGCTGAGGTCGTGGTACCGTGACGGATGCCACAATGCGGAAATCTTGGAGTCTTATTTGCAGGAGAGCCTTGGCTCCCAGGGTCGATTGTTCGACCACGTCGAGGGCCTCATCGCCACGAAAGTTGGCGTCACCACCGCTACTATTGACAAAGGCTTCCCGGTCTTGTTGACGAATTATAATGGTTCAGGCAAGTGGGACGAGAAGTGCGGTATGTAAGGAGGATATTCCATTCCAATTCCGTGCTGATTATGAGTCAGGCTATAAAGTCATCCGTCCAACGGATCTGAAAGACGAACCGTACATTTGGCAAGCGTAAGTCCCCCTCCTCGTACGATTGCAGTGGCTCAAGTTGTTTAGGGGCCGAATGACTTCGGCAGCCCCAGTGTAAGCGTTCATGGCTGCCTCCGTTGCCGCCTGCGGCTGACTTCTATAGCCTGTATCCACCCGCGTATACATGTGCGACTGGCCCAATTCAGGACGGAGGTATGAGTGGACACAACAATCCTATCAAGCTTGCGCTTTGGGAAAGCCTGCGCATCGATCCTTCGCTCTCTAGACCTGACCTCGTGGTATCCGTGGGGACAGGTACCAGCAGAAAAATCAACTCGCCGAGAGCTGCTTCTTTCCGCCACGTGCTATTCGACGGCTTCATTCCTCGACTGTGGCGGGCCTATATGTCCTCGTTCGACGGCGAAAGCAACTTCAGAGACGTTGTGAACAGCTTGGACCGCGAAAACCGTGAAGACTATAAGCGCTTTAACGTTGTTTTACCAAGGAACGAGCCGGCTATTGACAACACCAGCCGGATGGACGAGTTGCGTCAACTTGTCCTGAATCCACAGATGATCCGAGAGTGCGAGGAGACAATATATGCCTTGCTTATAGTATCTTTCTACTTTGAACTGAGCAGCATCCCGAGCCCACTACCAGGGAATCGAATCCGCTGCCTCGGGATGATACGATGCCGTCTTCCAGGTCAAGTCATGGTGGAATTACTCGAGCGAATCCATCCTTCGCGCTTATCCTTCGTAACACATAGCAAGGCCTTGGGGTATTATCTCGGCAAACGCGATCTCTGCCCGTCGTGCCGACGATACCGAAAATCTGTGGAGTTCACCGTTCGGGACCTGGGTCAGCTGACCAGTATATATGCAACGAGTGCAAGAAGGCCTCGACGAAAGATCAGCGCTTTTCCGCAGACAATGCAGTGGTTTGTAGACCAGCAACATCTTGACGCTCCGTTTGGCACGGCCTATCATGGAAGTCTGAATCGCTCATGTAAGTCGTGTGTGGCTGCCGCGTACTGTGAGCTGAAAAGGCAGGCCCCTGGTAACAAAGGCCGACACGAACCGCTCAAGAAGCCTCGCCTATATTAGCAATCGGTGCCGATTTTTCGTAGGAAGGGAAGACATACAGTTGAGCAGAATCATTCAACCAAAGGCAAAGCAACACTCGGGCCACTGCATTGGACCCTGAAGTGAGTTAGACCTGTTGTCGCGGCGAAGGGTCCACCACGTCTGTTGGACCCGCCATTGAAGGAGACTTCGTGTGGCGGATGAGGAATTCGAGATGTCTCCCGGGTACCTTTCGCGGGTTTACAACTCATATACCACATTTATCTAATGTATTAGAATGTCCGTTCGAATTCGCGCATCATAAAAGTGTTGAGCATGAATATCATCGGAACCGAAAAGCTTTGGAGCTTCAGTTTTCAACAAGCATACAAGCCATTGCGGTGCGGTTTAAAATCGTTGTAATTGTAATGTATTGCGTTCATTGGGAGTATGATATAACGAGATAAGTGTCAGATGTCATTCACCGCAGCACCCGTTCTAAGACCAAAGTCGATCCAACCCTTGAATGCTTTCAATGTGCCTCAGTCAACGACTTCAAAAGATCTTTAGGCTCTTCCACAACGACGTTTCTGTCCGATCTGAGCACTGATATTCCTGTCTCAGAGGATTCCAAGACGAACTGACCCCCCTTATCGACCATATTCGCGAATTCCAAGAACGAGGTTTTAAAGAAGGGCGTAAACGCAAGCAGGTATGCTGTCAGATCTGCAAGGATAACTTTCTTTTGCGGAAAGTCCTCAACAGAAATAGCACCAGTGGCAAGCTCCATCGCATCGACATGGCAATTGAAGGCTAGGGCGCTTTTCGCGATGGATGGAGACAGATCTTGCAAGCCAATCAAGGAATATTCAACTTGTTTCGTTGTATCGGTCGGTATCAGTGTGAGACTAGAGAGTTGCCGAAAGTTCGAGAAAACGAATTTCGCCGCTTTGGGGTTCAGCTCGATGTTAAACGAGTTGTCGAGAAGATTGAGGGTAGGATTGTAGGTTCCCTAACGACTTGTGAGCATTCATCATCCCTTTGAGGATCTCTACGCACAGCTTGCAAGTAACAGTCCATATTGCTCCCTACTCCTTTACGCATGAGTTTCTTGTGCAAGATTCGATGATACCAGCTTCTATGCCTGGTGGTTCTCTCCGAAAGAGGTCCGTTCATGATGTCTTGGAATTCCGCAAGTTCTTTCTCAGTACGAGCGACGAGCTCTTCGTGGTGATGCGCGTGAAGATTGATGGGGCTCTCCAGGCCAGCGAGAGCATCACGGTCCACGAAGATTTTGATCGGACGGCTGGATCTGCACCTCATGACAGACGCAAAATCCAATGCCATCAAAAGGGCATGTGTCATTGCGTCCTCTGGAGGGCCGCTTGGAGGTTTAACCGCGAATCGGAGCTTGTATTGAACGTCTCTCAGCATATTCCCTACAAAAGTTCTTTGGCAACGGGGCTTACCAGCTCCAGATCATCCTCACTCAGCCCTTCTAGTTGGTCAAGATCAGACTGCCGAAGAGCACCGTGGAGGAGGGTTTTCTTCGCGTCAAGGGAAGGAAAATGGGTTTGGATCAAGCGAATGCAGCCGTCTCTCCGTTCTGGAGTCATGTAAGATCCGAAAAGGACATGTCGCGGCTCAAAAACGTAGTTGCACTCTTCCAAGGGATTCTGGTCGTTAGAACAGGTGAACACCTCCGCGGTTGCCAAGTTGTCAGCGTCCGTAGAATCGTTCTTACACACCCTGATCGTCTTTGCCATGATTGTTTTCATTGGATTCACAATTCTCAACCAGATGCTCAACCGGATTTATAGGATGTTGCAGGAAGACCAGCTGGTGGCAATGCAATATCTTCCCCCTCGGACACGCCCGCGCCACATCCAGGCAAACACGATGTTGGAGGCTCCGTTCGTAGGTCCACATCCCTGATCTCATGGCATGGAGGCTCAGCTGAACCGGTATTTGGTGTCGTGATCAAGGCCTAGCGGCCAGGGTCCCAGATTTGGGCCTGTGATGGGAACGAACAGGGTCGAAAATTGGGGCTCATTGTGGCTAGGTTGCCTATGGGCGTATGGGAGCGTGCGAATGTTGCTCTTATCAGGGTGATCACCTGAGATGTGGGCAGGGTAGCTGCCTCTTGCTGGATATCTCTTCACTGCTGATACCGGGGCCCCCTGGTCATCATCGACAATGATAGCTCTTCCGTGGGAATGGGGCGCAGAACACTAGGTTCGCGAAAGAGTGGAGCGGGTAGTGCGTATGTCTTTGCCCTTACTCTCGTCCGCAGCTATCCGCTGCCTAGATGCCCTTGTCACTGCATTATTGTGTTCGTTAGCCAATGTTAACGTAAGTGTCTAGAGCGAGACTCAGGCCTTCAATATGGTCTAAGCCTTGCTCAGGAGGTCATTAAAATTGTTGATACACGTTGCCGAAGCAGTCGACAATGGTCGTTAAGATGCCACGGCCGCAGGCCAGCAATCAACACAGCCCTGGCTGCATCAGGACGTCAGGATCGGTCCCAATCTTGCCATTCTGCCTGAACCAGCGTATGACTTAAGAGCTTCTTGCTTGTGGAGTTCAAAGAGATGCCTGGTCTAAGCGGTGACACAGTTCGTGAGCTCCGAATAAGCTGAACAGGCTAGGGTTCAGGATTGGCCGTTGTGGTGTCTAGTCTCCAACTTATCGACGGTGATGCCGGCTTCGGCTGTTAGCAGGCTTCACCTAGGCCACGTTCCTCACCAGCATATATCGACCCACCCTCCCTGTAGGATCCATTGTCAGGAGGCGAGGGATGAGAGACAGCCGGGGTTGGTTCAGTCAGATTGTGCGTGAACGGACCAGCGACTTGCTGAATGTTGGGCGAGCAGATCGAGGATTACGAACCCCGTCATAACATTGTTATCACGCCGGCAAAGATAATAAGATACTACGAAACAATCAAGCTGAAGAATGAGTCATACCCTTAGTCAAGTGCGTTCCCATATACCAGATAAAGTATTATACCGCTGATATAATGCCCTAGCTATTTTCGACGAGCACTTATTAATCTCCCGGATATGTACATATTAGCATCACCTCGTTCAAGAACGAGGCGATCAGAGATTAGACGTTCCTGGCCTCACCCCGGTCGGCTTTAAGAGATAAGTGACGCTTCTCATCCAAGCACATCCCGAGGAAGAGTACAGAAGACTCCAAAAAACCGTTCTAAACATACCCGTCAGCAATCCAGACAAAAAAGCAAGGTTTCCAAAGGAAATCTCTCTGCGATTATTCCCCCAAATATAAAGACCGTGGAATTCGTGAACACGTCGATTACGCTATCGCAAGACACGCAGATATCCAACTCCCTCGACCCTTAAACCGAAAAGAGCCCCAAAGTTATCGTGACACTCCATTCCACACATTCAGCGCCGGCAAACAGATATACAACCCACAGAACTTCGTCATCGACGCGTCAGCTTCGTCCTGCCCACAGACACCCGCTCTGATACCCTCAGCACTTCGAAGAGCCTACGTATAAAGGTGCCGAGAAGGGGAAGAGGCAATCAGACGAGGATGTACTGAGCTACGGGGAGAGACCAAGACGATACGAGTGTGCTGGCTCGGACGGTAAGCGGCTTCCAAGAAAGTTTAACAGATCTGGTTACGTGAATGATGAGGATGATCATCGTATCAGCTAGGTATGGGCTTGGGCCTTTAAAATCCCATATGGTGCTCTTCGCTAATAACATGCACCCCAGACGCCTTCTACATTCACATCCAGACGCAATGCATTCTATTATCCGATTGCCCTCCTTCGAGTTTGGCATGCTATACAAAATATAATCTCTTCATGCCTGCGTGGCCTTCGCAAAGTCTGGCCCCGCCAATCACGTGTCGCGCATTTCTTAATGTTCTTGATGCTTATAGCTCCTTGGGTCAGACCACAGCAGATATGTCCTCCCTCGGATAAATGCAAAACGTTCGAGAATGCCATCGCGGATGATGCCGAATCATAGTTGATGGTCAAATGATCGTGCGCCGCGCTCCCCCACTCACTTCTGGCTCCCCATTCACTTCCGGCTCCTCAATCACCCTCTGGCTCCCGTAATTGACTTCTGGCTCCCCCAATCACTCCTGGCTCCCCCATTCACTATTGGCACCCCATCCACTTCTGGCACCCCATCCACTTCTGACTCCCCAATCCACTTTTGGCTCCCACTTCTGGTTCCTAGTTTGAAAATTTGCTTATCGCCTCCCCAAATGACTACTAGCTGCTATGATGGCACACAACACAAGAATGTTTCATCACTCAGGCCGCACCAGACACCGAGACAAGGAGATTCCCGGCAGATCCATTGCGACGGGAAACGTTATCAATCACGAGTAAGCTTCCAGCGCGGAACTCGATGAGCTTCTAGAGAAATGGAAGAGCAACGCAGTAACTGAGCCGCTGAATGTTTAATTTGAGCATAGAATGTAAACAACCCAGGCAGATAGCATGATTTAGAAAGCTAATAAGGTCATATGAGGGAGCCAGAGTTGAAGGGAGCCAAAACTGGAGTCGGTGGGGAGCCAGAACGGAGGGGAGCCAGAACAGGATGAAGATGGGAACTCTTAACAGAATTCGTGGGACGACAACAATGGAAAGTAACGCATCAATCGAAGGTGAAAACACCACTTCACATCACCTTCCAACTATTCCCTCAGCCTTGAACAAAAATGGAACAACCGAGCGTTGCAGGCACAAAGCGAAAGCCTAGCATGTTGTCTCTGCAACCTCCGAAGCACAAGCCGCCGCAGCAAATGACTAAGCATCGGGAGGCGGACCTGCCGCGCACTCCCTATCCCATGCCGAGCAAGGGGTGTAAACGATCTGTCTCGTTCAGCGAACAAGATGATTCTCCGCCGGAAGGAGAACCAAAGAAACGCAAGATCGCTGGAGACGGAGGGATTCTGAGCACGCCGCCTTATCTAGCGAGCTTTCCCTCACTCGACTCTGGATACACTCCTGCTAGTCAGTATCGCGGCATTCCCCCGATGAAACTGATGAAAGCATGGGAATCGATTCTTGACCAAGTTGACTGGTCCGAAGTGGTGCAGGATGCAGGAGGGAGAGAAAGGCCCGACATCTTTCGAAGTGTCTTTAAAAATATCGTGCAGTCCCACATTGAGGAACTGCTGAAACAAGAAGAATGCCGGAAAGACATAAACATCGAATTTAGTAAACGAGACGATGAGGATACCGATATCGAGAGCGGGAATGATAGCAGTGAGGACGGTGGCGCGGACGGCTTTCGGCATTTTGAGGACAACACCTTTCTGGAAAGCGAAGGGAGTGGGTATGGGAGCGAGGATTATACAGATGACGAGAGTGATGATGAGGAAGACAGCGACGATAAGGACCAAGAGGATGACGATTGTGAGGTGATTGATGATTGGAAGTCGGTCTAGTCAATTGAACGACGTTGATATTGGTCCTTTCAAGATATGATAACCTTTGCCGCAGGTTGATTAAATAGTTGTTTATCCGTCAATGATGAAAATTATCTACTCTTACAAGGAAATTCCCAGTGGTTTATAGTGCGCTGACCAGCTGCAGAGGTACTCTCGGTATCACCATTTATTTAGCATTAGCATTCCTGTCCCTCTTCAACATGGCCTCAACGGATTTCAAGAGCCAGTATTGATGTCCAGAAGATCCAGAAAATGCTGTTGTTCCGGTGCTGAAATCGCTCCCCAACAGAAGTGACACATTCACGTTTTGCCGAGCGTTGTTTCTACACGTGGTTTCTACGATCGATAATGAAGAAAGAGAAGAGAGTTAGATGAGGTTAACAATAACGACTTATCTCGTACATGGTCCTTGAATCAAGCCTTTCCGCCTTAGCCTTTAAGCCGCACGTTCAACAATCCCCCCTTCACGAAAGGGCCAATACAATTCGCATCCTCGCCGTTGCTGACAATAAATCTGGCAGGCTCTTCCTATTGGGAGGACCAGCTGGAAGGATTTTTCAGCAGTCAACGATCAACACGACTTATCCGTCAAGCAGATAGTCTAGAATGCCGTGGCCAAAAGTGCCCCCTTTCCACAGAGACCCAGAAAATCTAAGATAGCAAAATAAGCATCCAACTGCCTAGAAAAGAGATTGGAAATTTCGCCGCTGAGGGATCGTTTAGGGAGCCGATCCGAACTGGGCCAAGCTCGGATCTTGACTCTCTTGCTCATTTTGCCAGAGTCGTCCCTGTGGTAAGAGCAATGAGAGGGTCGTCTGAAGAGGCAATGGACACTAGCGTGGAGCTCTCAATCGACTGGGTTCCCGTCGTTGTCGGGCTTTCTTCTAATAAATTGGAAACATCTTCTGCAGGCGTAGGAACAATACCATTCTGTTTTGACCAAAGATCGTAGTATTTACCCTTGGCTTTCAGCAGCTCTTTCGGTGATCCTTGTTCCACAATTTCACCATCCTTGATGACCAGCATGAGATCTGCGTTCATCACGGTAGAAAGTCTATGTGCGACGATAAATGTAGTTCGTCCTTCGGTGAGTTTATCTAAGGCTTGCTGAATCGTTACTTCAGTATCAGTGTCAACACTGCTTGTTGCCTCGTCGAGAAGCATAATTTTCGGGTCCTTCAGAATCGCTCGGGCAATGGCCACTCGTTGAAGTTCGCCACCAGACAGTTTAATCCCATTCTCGCCTACTTTTGTTGCGTATCCATCCGTAAAGGTCATGATTTTCTCGTGAACAGCTGCGGCTTTACAAGCTAATATTACCTCGTCGTCTGTTGCGTCAAGTCTGGAATATCGAACGTTCTTCAAGATAGTATCGTTAAATAGATCAGGATCTTGAGGTACTACTCCGATAGATTCTCGAAGACTTGTCACTGTGACCGTTTGAATATCTTGATCGTCGATTGATATAAAACCTTGCGTAACGTCGTAGAATCGAAATAACAGTTTCAGAATAGTCGATTTTCCACCGCCTGTCTCTCCAACAAGTGCCACCTTTTGACCAGGTTTAACATTAAAGCTAAGATCTGTGATTACTTCCTTCTTGCCATCATAAGAGAATCTGATCTTGTTGAACGAGACGGCACCTTCTTTGACTTTTAAGGTCGCTTGACCATCTTTAATACTAGGTGTCGTCTGGAACAACTGAAGTAATTGCTCCGCATCTATAAGGTTATCTTGTAACTGACGACGTGCTTGAGCGAAGAACGAAAAAGAATCTAAGACCGATCAAATCAGTTATTAATTCATCAGAAAGCCCAGTAGCGCAATGGTTAAAAGCAAACGAGCAAGAAAGGTAGTCAATGATCTGAGTGTCCACGCGATCAAGAGGTCAGATTTTCACAAGCCGGTATCCCAAATAGCAATGTCGTTGGAAAGTCATGCAGAGAACGCTCAAGTGGAAGACTTACCAGTAAATTGAACTCAATAGGTGATCAAGGTTGCGAAATTCCCAACCGATTTTCCGCCGCCTCTGACTTGATAAGCCGCGATTAAGCATGCACCAAACAAGCCAATCTTCATAACCACGCTTTGGACTGCCCAGGCGAGGTAATAAACAACGTACATCTTTCGTTGAGATTGCATGTATTGCTCGATAACAGTAGTATACCGCTTCAGCTCGTAGACCGAACGGTTAAAGTACGCCACAGTAGTCCAGCTGCCAACAGAATCATACATGATCTGAGCTTCTTTTTTGGCAATCCCTGTGTTTCTACGTCGATACTCGCTTTGCTCTGCGCTGTAGCATGTGACGGCCCATAAAAAGACAATTGTCATGGCAGCGACAGTTAAGAGCATGTAAGGACCGAATAGATAGTAAATATAGACGTAAGCCACGATCAGATCAACGAGCGTTGGAAAAGCCTCGAACAGTATTGTCTCTAAAAGGCCGTTGACAGAGCTGCCCTGTTCGATCGATTTGTATAATTCTCCAGATTGCTTGTTGTCATGAAAATCACATGACATATCCATAATGTGGTTGAAAGAAGCCGTCTTGATGGATTTGTATGCGTATTGTTCGACGGGAAGCCATAGCCAGCTTTTGATTAATGGAATACCAACGTTAGACGAAGCCGTAAGGAGCGCGATGTAAAGCCCGATCGCCATAAGTGGAATTCGATCTTGAGAGGCCCCCAAAGCATTTATCACGACCCCTAGTTGATATGGTATAAGTACGTTCAATGCTCGGATACAGACCAAGCAGATCACCACGCCTAGGACGTTTATTTGGAGTCTTCGATTCGAATTAGATGGCCAGACATATGGAAGGAAAATGGAGAACTCGCGAGCATAGGTGAACCAATTTCCATTTGCCTTCAGGCGCTTTTTGATGTCTTTTAGTCGCTCCTCCTCCTTCTTTCGATCCTCGGCTTCAAATTCCAAATCGGCACCGTCAGAAGACGACTTTTCAACCGCCGTTGATTCATATGCCGTATTGCAAAGACCGACATGCCCATTAGGCTGACCGGTGTTGGTAAGTAGTGGAGTATGTTCTTCGCTAACCGGGGTTTCACCCTGGAGAGCTGCAAGTAAGATGAGATCCAGTAGTCGAGAAATCTGGATGCCGAGCAGAGTGTAGCCAAAGGGGTTTGATGGCCGGCAGGTCGTTAAGGAGAGACTGAAAAGGATGATCTCGAGGATAAGAGCAAGCAGCCATGATCCATAATAAGGGTACCACACGGGGTGTTTAGAATCTGCGAGGGACATGATAAGGACCAGCCAAACCAGGACAGAGGAGATGGCGTAGACCTAGGAAACTCAGTTTTCAGCAATTCCGAGTAGTGGGTTTAGACAGCTGCCTAGCGTGAATACTCACATTGCTGTCAGTAGTAGATCTGCGTGGTTGACTGTTGAAAGTGTCGAATACAAGCATAGAGGCTTCTCCAAGGTACGTTATCATGATAGAGAGCACAACGTAGATAGCGGGGTTTCGTGATTTCTTCTCATCGGGTCGTTTGAGGGACTGTAGAGTGCAAATACTAACGGTTGTAGCGACGAGGTAGTAGAGTAAGATCAGCGAGGGAGCTGTGTAGTGCAGGACCCGATTCGCATACTGCATCTGCTGGACCGAATCCATACTTGCCGTGGCAGTATTCTGCTCGTGACGAGTACTTGAAATCTCAGTATGCGGATTTGAGTTGAGGCAGTGGCAAGTAAATACGAATGGTTAGTGAACCCTTAACACGACAGTGTGTGATGCAGTGATTCTGATTGATTGCTAAGACTTGGATATAGACAGTGCCGTAAGTCAAAGCTTGTGATAAGCAGTTGAGTAGTCCTGAAAAGAAAAAAGTAAAAAAGCAGATCGAGTGTAGTGACACATTGCACCTCGGCGAATCATGAGTATGAGTGACTAGATTCTGATACCAGTCACCTTTTACTAAAATGCTAGTAGTAGCCATATGGCTCGCTACCATGAACACCTGATACAATAAGTGGGAGATGCTGCATGCGTTCGGATTGCCTCGATTATCATGGCCAATACCATCATAAAGCACGTTCGACACGAGGCCTATCGCGAAGCATTTTCGTGAAAAAGGAAGGCGGCATTTGTGCGGACTGTTTTATGGGGTTGTATGTCCTGGTTCGCTGCATATTTCGAGTACACAAACAGCTCACCCGTCCTGATTAGGAAGTCTCAAACATCTCACCCATCCTGATTAGGGAATCCTTACCACTCTCACCCACGTCCAATCCCTCTCGTCATCGGAATTCAAAATTGCAGGTCCGTTGCATGACGGCCTTGAAATTAAACCATGTGTGCGTTTCTTGTTTTAATGATTTGCGGTAACTCTAACAGCTTCCAAAAGATGACTGTGCAGTAAGGACACAATTTCTGTTCTCATAAACGAGCCGGAAGAAGTCAACCAACGAGGCGCAGTACAGGCATGGTGCTGATGAAAACTTTTGTTTTGGAGATACAAGGGTTCCCAACCACCACTGTTACACTAAATTGTTCCGTTTTGGGCGACTTTAGAGCTCGCACCCACCAGCGTCCGGATCACTTTAGCAAGGGAACGGAAAGAGAAATTCCCTTCTCCCGGATTGGGAGTTGGCATCCCCAACACTCCCTCGGTGATCTATGCAAGTGCACGTCCTCTGTCCTACATTGGTGACGCCTGCAAGCCATATTCTAGAATGCGAGGTCTGCGCGTCTTACATGAAACCTGTGTCAACCTATAAGACCCCCAGAATGCCTCGTTGCCTTCTTTTTCCATGAAGTATGCCTTGACCGGTTGCCCAACGCCCGACATGCATGTAGTTAATGCAGTGCCGTCTTCAACGCCTGATCTCGGAGCCTCGTGGCCAGAATTCAAGGAGATCAGGGTTACAACCGTGGTTGAGGATACGTCAGAAGCTGATGCAGAGGTAACATGCTCTGGACCTTTCGGGAAATCACAGATACGAAGGCCGCCTGACCTTGGGGAACGGTATACGATCTTGACCAACGGGCCATGGAAGCTTGTCTGCGTAACCGCGAATTCCAAGTCATATCAAATCATTTCGGACTTGGGACTCACTATTGTTGGGGAAAGTAACGATGGCCAACTCTACGAACTTGTCGTCGGTGAATCATGTCTTTCTTGGCTCTCCTTTCATGGGCTGGAACTGAATCTTAAATACAATCCGACGAGTCCGAGAGAGTGTGACGTTTGGATCCACGGTACCTGGAGAGCGAACTGGAGAGCTCAAGCCTTCTTTCTTGACCGGGCTCTAAAAGTGATCCGCTTAAGGCAAAGCTACGAACCACAGGGCCAAGCACGCGAGGCATGTTATCGTGACGCTGCCAGAGCAAATGGCCTCATGGTACCGCTTGAAAGAGCAATTTTGAATCATGATATATTGGTAAGCCTTCCACTTATCATCCCTTTATTATTCTAACACTCCCAGGAATCTGGTAGCCAAGTTCGCAGACGTCTTACGCAATGTCTTGTATTCCTTGGTTTGAACTTGTTGGGAAATTGCGGCTCTCCTCTTGCCCTCGATCTCCTTGCGAAAGACCAAGATGATTTGCTTCAACCCTTCCAACAGGGTCATACAGATTTATTGGAAACTGCATTAGAAATTGAGATACCGGTCAAGACGTTAGAACGCTCGAAGCTCCAGACCATCTCACTAGTTCGAGGCCTACTTGAATTTTCCGGCGGTAGAGTGGAGTGTCGACAACATGCATTCGATCAAGAGTATACAGCCAGTGACAACATCAGCCTATGCGGCATTCTTATCGGCATTACCGGTACCAACCGGTTTGGAAATTTTGATTCGCAGAAAATGTATAACGCGCTATTGAAGTCAAAAATTTTCGCTGAAGATCCAGATATCAGCGCGCTGGATACGGTGAAGTGGAGTATCGAGATGATGGACTTTCTTCCCATCGGCTTTTCGAAGGGATACTTGGTAAGACACCCTGAGGGGCAGGCCTGGCTAATACTAATGGTACCAGGAGCTTCCGTCGCAGGTGTCAAACGGTTTGGGTTCAGGGCGGGTGGATTTAATTCACGTACACCTGTAACTCCTCTTTCGGTGAATACAAAAGAGCAACCTAACGCGAGGCAGTGAGCAAATCTACCACCAACGTTCATCCCTTCGAAAGCCAGAGAACAACGTACTATTGCTTCTCACTTGGAGCTCCATAGCTCACGGTCAGCCTCTCCGAGTACTTAGTGAATGGGCAAGCTCGGGCGATGGTTTGGAGCTACATCAACAAATGATTAGAGATCTTCAGCCTTCCCAAAAACCGGAACAGCTTGCACTGACCCTAGCTGCCTTGCTATGCCATGCACGACTTCTTCCTTACACTTCGAACGATACTGCTCAACCCATCAAAGGTTGCTATTTGGCCGACCTAGATGCTCTCTTGAACGGCCACAGCCTTAGTAACAGGCGGGTGGTATTCGAAAGGATGGGTTCTGCGCTCCTACATATACTTCATACCTTTGGAGACGAATATAGGGATATGATCCAACTTCTCGCCATTGTACTTGGCAAAGAAGCACCCATGCCCGAATCATTTGACGGATTTACGGAACAGTACTTGGTAGGGAGGGTCGAGGATCAACTCACCCACAATAGCGCTTTTAAAAAAGTGTGGTTTTTGTGTTTGACGGAGGCGATGCCAGAGCTTAGCATGGATGGTGAGGAATGGATCATGGTACCGAGCCAAAGCTATGACAACTCGGCTTGAGTCGCCATTGTTTAGGAAAGGCGACAAGAGGGCGAGTAGGGAAAGCCGGATTCCAGACTAGGAAGAACGCAGTGGTACATCGATAGCTCGATTTTGTACAAACCTACCCACATACGGTGCCACGCACCTCGAGCATTTCACCGTAATGATGTTGACACACTGTGGATGGCCAAGTGATCTTGCAACTTCAAGATGGAAATGGACAGGCCCATCGTAAACACAGGATGATACCGTATTAGCCAAGATAACAATCATTATGAGGGTCCTAGAGACTGTCATTCTATACACTCGTGACCCTGAAAAGATTACAGAATGAGCTAATCTCTAGAAAATTTCAACCATTTGCTTGCAATTGGGTTTTTGATATTCCTCCAGCTAGGCATTTTTTATGAAGTGGTTTGGCTTGCCCACTGTCTTCCGTCTCATTCTCCTTGAATTCCAAGCGCTTTTCCTCTTCAGCTCCTACCTCGCCAGCAGGCTTCAAGTCTGTAGGTCAAATTAGCGAATATGCTCTTGGTGTTCAGAAGACATGATCATTATTACCGTCATCGTGGTGCTCCCAAATCAGTTTAGGTGCTGTGTGCCTAAATTCGAAATGCATCAAGAGCAGAATCACTTTAATGTCGAGGACGCCGAAATGACGTAGTCGCTCGTTCTTTGAGTTTGAAAACATGCTGCGAAAGTCTTGCACCATTGCTTTTTGTATCTCCCAATCGCAGTCGTCCATCTTCAATGGTATAGACAATATGGTGGCTTCGGAATCGGTTGATTCTTCAAGGGAAGAGGCTAGACGGAGGTCCGTGTGTGCAATAACCTCGAACATACCTCGCTGAAACGACGTGGTCAATAAGATCAGATCAAGATGATGTTGATACTCACCAACGCTTCGTCAAGACAGTACAACCTCATGTGTGGGGCAGCTTGCTCATCCCTAGGAGTCAATAGTTCAAGGAGGATAATTTTTGCCTCATTGTCTTCGATCTCTTTCCCTTGCCATTGCACCTTGCTCGTGGTTCTGTGCTTTTGTCGTTCAGGAAAGAGAACGGTCTTCCAACCGGAGCCCGCAAAGTAGTCGTTGGCGAGATCTGGTGCCATTGTTACAGAGAGGAGCATATCTGCTCATACTGGGAGTCTGAGCGCCTCCGTGGGCCTTTGATATGGAGTCGACATTATTGGCTGAGCTACGGTTCGGGAGGGGATGGAGAGATGTTGCCAATCCAGTGATCTAGAGACGCATATGGAATGGGGCACACCTCCGGACATCCAGATTTGTTGGACGCTATGGCACCTTCGTTTCGTAGCTGACCTTTGGTTATCAAAGTTTGATCGAAATAGGAATGGGAGAGCAAAAGAGCACGTTCGGGAGGAGGGGAAAGCACTTCAAAGTTGGGTTAGGGAGAGAATCTGAGCAAGGGGGCAAGGAGGTGCAGAAACCCTCTTTGGGAGAAAAACCCCTGTCGAACAAAGGGCGTTGTAATTACTCCGCATTTGGTGAGTCGACGCTGACGCACCCACTTTGGGTGCGTCTGTATTATTCACCCGCATTCGGAAATTCGATGCTTCTCGCAACCACACAGGGTGCGTCTATACCCATTATCGGAGGGTACCAGTGCTTGAAATACCCCTGTCGAACAAAGGGCGTTGTAATTACTCCGCATTTGGTGAGTCGACGCTGACGCACCCACTTTGGGTGCGTCTGTATTATCCACCCGCATTCGGAAATTCGACGCTTCTAGCAACCACACAGGGTGCGTCTACCAGTGCTTGAGATCCCAGGCTGGCTGCGTATCTTAGGCCCTAATACCATCAACTTGAGTCACCAGTGAGAGACTTCTTACTTTTATCTCACATCACCTGCCCTCTATTATAACACTCAGTACTATCGAGCAACCAAGATGCACCAAAGGCATTGTGTCTTATTCTTAACTTCAGCTTGCAACCAACGAACAATATCCTTTATAAAGAGGCCTTCCGACTCATGTGCCATCATCTTTGCAAAAGCGCCAAAAGGTCCTCCTTGAGGATTCTTAGAGTCTACCGCGTAAGGTCTTTGTTATCTCGTGGGCGTGTCGCTGCGTTGTGCTAATCAGTATCACGGTGCTAGTTCCAACAAGTAAATGGGCATACTCATTATAGACAATTCGCGTCTCTACAAGAAATGAATCGAAGCGCGCGGTTGGTGGCTTCACGACTTGGTTTGGGCTCCTTGAGAAGCACGTGATGCCACACACTCTTCGAAAAATGCCCCCACCGAACTAGCCCCGCACCACCAGAGCCAGATTGCAACCGATCAGAGACGACAGCGAGGCGCAACCAACGGAGGCGAAACAAACCGATGGACCCTCCAGACGTTGAAATACTCAAGCTTGGCGGAGAGAGGCTTTCTTTAAAGAAGGACCTACCGGAGGCGTTGCAAGCACTAGAAAGGGATGGATGCCTGTTACTAAAAGGTGCTACTGATGTCACTAATATCGAGCACGTACTGTCAAGCGATATGAGCTCCCCAGAAGCTGTCAAAAAGGAGATTATCTTGAATGAGGTAAAGGTTCCCCGGTGTTTTGCCAGGGCTATGGCTAACAATGTCAAGTTTGTGAAAACTATCCTTTTCTCGGCTCGGAACGACGATTTTCATATCGCTGCCTATGAGGCATACACAACTGGCGTGCAGGATGAAGAGGTGGTTGGGCGCGACCCAGGATGGAAAGAAATGGCTACTACGACCGGGCTTGTAGGGGCTAGCTGCGCCCATTTATGGGGAGACAGAGATGTCTCATGGATCATCAAAGTCGACAAAGGTTTTCGCGGAGAGGCGACCAGAGACATGATAACTATGAAGGCGAACGGAGGTGACATGTATGTGCTCTGGGCCTCTGCTGTCTAGACGTGTTCTAATCCAAGTCTAGTTTTATTTGCAATCATTGGTTGAGACGGTCACTCCCTCGTCTTGAAAAACAGCCCCCTACCGAAGCCTTCTTCATCATAGTCTCCTACTTGTGGAAGGGACTCAACCAAGGGAGGTTCTATCCTCCCCAATTAGTTGACAAAGTCCTTAAATTAGGTGGAAGCGATTGTACTCGGAGTGGAGACTATGTGATTTGGAAATCGTCATCTACGTCTCGGTAAACTGCAAAGAGAGAGAAAGGAGAGTTGATTTAAGAGCCTGATCATATTCCGTTCAGTGGCTGAGATATGTACCGCAAATGGCGAAATGCTCTATAATATAGCTCGGCTGAAGATGAGGAATTGCAGCGTTCCCAATTTCCCCATCTTAATGATTGAAATTCATCAACGTCATCTCTCCAGTATTCCTAATCTAATGCATCAGAATAATGTTGAAGGTAAAACTTTGATGACCAGACTGGTGGCTGTTAAACAGAGTTCTTGTGGACACATCAACGGCTCGATCTAGATTAAGATAGAAACTCTTTCGCAGTCTTACCATCACCGGGCGCGGCCACGACTGAACGCCGTGTTGACAGTCAAAAAAGGAGCTCCCATTGATACATCGCTCGCTTGATGTGAATAATGAAAGTGGTCATGTGGCGGGATCTGTGGAGTGCAGGGTGCGGCAATAAATGGACGCTGTGTTAACGGCCAAAGAGCAGCTCCGGTTGATGCATCGCTTGCTTGCTGGAAACCAGCAATGTTGCTTGGTAGTAGGGTCTGAGACTCGTAGGGCGCCGCCATAAACACACGTTGTGACGGCCAAAAGGCGGCTCCGGTTGATGCATCGCTTGCTTGCTGTAAACCAGCAATGTTGCTTGGTAGTAGGGTCTGAGACTCGTAGGGCGCCGCCATAAACGCACGTTGTGACGGCCAAAAGGCGGCTCCGGTTGATGCATCGCCTGCTTGATGTAATTCAGGAACACTGCTATTTGGTAGGGTCTGGAACTCATAGGGCGCCGCCATAAAGGGACGCTGTGGTGACGGACCAAAGTCAACTTCGCTTGATGCATCACCCGTTTGATGAGAAACAACGACATTGCTATGTGGTAAGGTTTGAGACTCATAGGGTGCCGCCATAAACGCACGTTTTGATGACGGCCAAAAGGCAGCTCCGGCTGGTGTATCGCCCGCTCGGTCATATGACAAGCTCTGGGAATCTTGGGCCGCAGCTTTGAAAGGATGCGCTTTTGCTTGTGAGAAGGCCCGAGAATCGCCGGATTTACTCATGTTTTCAATTTCAGACGAAAGCTCATCATCACTTCCAGGACCGACGGATATCGAGGTACTTAGAGGAGAAAGTGGAGGGGTCACTGTGCTCAAATTAGCAAGATAAGTGAGTTGTACATCAGAGGTATCCATCCATCGTCTGAGGCCACGTCGGACGGGCGAACTTACAGGAACCCTGAGGAGCGCGTATATCGACGGGATCTTCGTCCAAGATCTTGTCAAGTCTTGATCTATACAATTCATGGTGGGCGAGCTTCTCATGCCGGACAAGATCTGTCGCTCTGCCAAAAGACATATTGCAAGCCACGCAGTAGGCCTCATCGATAAGTATTGCAAGCGTCTTATGTACAGCATCGTCAGATTGGCGAATATGCTTGTTCAGATGGTCCAACCTGTTAAAGGCTTTTCCGCAATCTATTACTCTGCAAGGATGTTTTTTTGAATTTGTGACAGGTGTTTTTTGTATGTGATTATCAAGGAGCAGCCGCTGGAAGTGTGAAACCTTGGCCTTAAGGAATTCTATCGTCTTTGCCATTTGCTGGGTAGGGTCATTCTGACTAGAATCATTGCTCTTATTTGGCATGCCATTTAGAGTATTGAAACAGCCTTGCTCAACGCTTTGCTGTAGCCCTAAATACGTCATTAATCTGATAGCTACGCGCTTTGATGGAGAGGTGATTCACCTCGTTCCTGGCGTGGAATCCCCCAGTCTTGTACGACTTCACCTGGGACAGCGGCTCCGTATGAGATGGACGTGACCTCGGTTGCAGTTGATGACATATCAGTTGCAGCGGCTGTTTGAAAGGAATGTCATCTGGAATGTTGATTGCAAATGGGTTGTCGTAGGATCGTATTCGCTTGTCACTTCCAAACAACTTAATAATCAAGCTATGATCAGCGGACTTAGCCAATGAGATAAGCGGGCAACGTGGGCCCTGTATTAGCCGAAAAATATTCGCGAGGGAGACTTATTATTTTTAAATCAAGCTGGATATGTTAACAGGCGAAGGCGACTGGAATATTTCAAAATGTCAGCGGTCTAAGTTGGAGTTCGCTAAGGGAGGAAGAGATTTCTGGGAGCTTTCAAGACAGATCACGGCCGACATCAGAATATCGCAAGGACGCAAAGGTGGCCTTTCTGCTGGTTACAGGTAGTGGCCTAGTGTTGCAAGTTCAGAGTTGCAATTCTCCATATCAAATAAGAGGATAGCTGTCGTATCGCATCGAACATCGTAGTCGAGGTCGATGAAAGCTGGAAATCCGAACAACGTTTTCATCTACTATGTTTCAAGATATTCTGTCGTCGAGTTTCAATAGATTAAGGCGACAGAATGTCTCTGTGATGCGGCACAGTGGAGTGGCTTTAGTAATAAGGCTTGATTTTTGTGGTTTAAACATATATATTTGCTGAAAGCTGCCGCCGGCGAAGAGGAAGAAACTGCTGCAAAAGAAATCATTTTACACATTAATCCGGTTCTTCAGCGCCATCAATACCTGTGTAAGAAACCGTCCTAAAATTTCACTCCGACGTTAAACAAGACTCGCAGCGGTCTAAGGAACGATCGATCAACGCAATATAGTGTATTTGTATTAACTTCTGCTCGGATCCCATTAATTCCTGCTCCAGCCGGATCCACTCGAAGTTCGAGTCTCGAACCTCTCCTCCACTTCCCATGTGTTCCCCGTCTATTTGCAAGGGGCTCCAAATGAGCATGTGAGAGTACTCACTTTTTCCCTTTTTGCGCAGTAGCAGCAGCTCGTGCGGCTGCCTCACGAATAGCACGGCAGGTGGCGCATTCGTGACCGGGCAAGCTATATACACCGGGATGCACCGGGCACTGCACCATATGGCCCTTTTTGATGCAATTGGAGGAGAGTGGTTTCTGACAAGTAGGACTGAAGGCAGAATATCAGTTAGTTTCCTTTACTGCTTGTTTATTATACATTGAAAAAATACATTTACCAGTGATGAGGCATGTTATTCACGGAATCGATCCTTGAAGTCTTCGATTTAAGCGGCAAATAAAGAACCTCTGGCGGGGAGAAACTTGACAAGGCAAATCAAAAGGCCCGGATAATGAATGATGGATTACGGCTTAATGCTGTATTGTGGTTGTTGTCTATTTGATGATGAACGGACTTTGTTTGGAGTGGCGACTAGATAAGAAGATAGAACTGCGACCTTATGAGGCACGGCCGAGGTCACCTGATCTCAACCATTCTAGTGTCAGGGTCCTAGGCGCCTGACCTCAGCCGCATCAACCTTCTTGTTCCCTTGCCATCAAAGGCACTAGTATAGAAGTCATCTCCACTTATGAGAGCGCGTCACGAAGATTAATCACTGCCTTGAGAGGCCTATGTTTGTAAGGCTACAAGTATTCTTCACACATTCGGGTTTCGAGCAGTCATAACATTTCGGTCATAAACTCCGTGCTGGGCATAAGAGTATTTCCATTCACATCTAGGTATATGATCAATCTTGCCCCTTTTTTCATATCAATTATAACCTCTTCTAGTCTATCTCAAACCAGCATCTCGAAGGCCCCTGCAACGCTTAATTGCAGGTAGCATATAATAACAGCCTTGAAGCAAGGCCTCTCCTGATGTCGAGCATAGACGAAAGCATAGATATATTCGCACCTGTCAATGCCAGCATACGTCTTGATCGTCTTCCGCTTTTGGCTGCGTCCGTTCGCAAGCTTAACCAAAAAACTACAAACCTTGGGACTGAGGCGCTCAGTCCCATTGACTGCACCGTTCTCTCTCCACCGCTTTTCGGGTCCTTTCACATTCTCTTTCCTCTTCAATTTGACGACGGCGCTGTATGGGTTTTGAAGGTTCCAGCAACGGGGCATCGTGGTCGATTTGATGAGTTTGACGCTCAAGCCTTGACCTCTGAGGCGCTGACTATGCAACTCATAAAGCGCGAGACCACCGTTCCAATTCCGAAGGTATACTCCTTTAACGCCTCCATCGATAATGAGCTCAACTGCCCCTTCATATTGATGGAACATCTCAACGGAGCTCCGTTGTATGATTGCTGGTTTGATAACACGTCTTCCAAGACAATGGTTGAGCAGCGTCGGTCGAGAATACTAGGGGATGTCGCGACAGCAATGGTGCAGTTGAACAAGTTCACATATACCCAGGGCGGTCGGCTTCTCTTTGACAAGGACGGCAATCCGACGAGCATCGGACCCATGAGAAAACTTGACCTATCATCCATGCTAGACGGATTTCACACTGATGATTCCAATGATACCTTTGTCTTTTGCGAATTAGAACCATTCACCAATTCAAAAGCATTCCTTCTCTGCATGCTGGACCGACGTGAGCCCCCGCCCGACAAATTTAGTCAAGGAATATACAAGCTTTTGCGATTCTTCATTGACTGGTTTCCTTACAACGATTGCGCAAAGGAAGAAGAGTTTGTCCTGTCACATCCTGACCTTGATATCCAAAATGTCTTGGTCTCCCAAGAGGGTCGATTATGTGGGCTTATCGATTGGGATGGGGTGGGAACAGTACCACGTTGCGTTGGAAACGAGCGATACCCTAGCTGGTTGACACGCGATTGGGACCCAGCCAAATATGGCTACGGCCATGAAGGAGAAGGAGCTGATACTGGTTGTTCTGAAAACTCACCAGAAGAGCTTGCCCTTTATCGAGCCATGTACCTGCAATTCATGGAGAGATGCTTAACCAATGGGGATCGAAGCAAGAGTGGTGTTGTGGAAAACCCGTCAAATAATATCTCACTTGATGGTTCCGCAAAATTGACACGTAACTCCATCATCATTGAAAATCTGAAGATTGCGGCCGACGATCCCGTTTGCACGCATGAGATTGTGAACAAAATCTTTGACGAGATCGCTGAACTCGTTCGCGAAGCACACGAGACAGCCTTTCAGGCCGATCAGAAGGACGCACATGGAAATGAGATGTGGGTGAATAGCGACGACAGCAATATTAAAGATAATTTTTACCTTTATGAGGTTGCGTGTGACCTTATCGACGAGAATCTTGACCAGAGGCGCTTGAGATGGCTTAAGGGGGGGTTTGAGGATCTATGCTCTTAACTGCGTGTTCGACGAAACGGGTTTCCATGCCATCTAAATTCCTTTTATGGCCGAGTAAACAGAGGCTACGTTATGAGATGTGAAGCCCGTTCCCTAGCATCTTAAGAACTACACTAAGTGAATCTAATTTCAGACTTCTAAAAATCGAATCTAAATTTGACCAGTACTAATAAGTTCTCTTGACGACTTGTACCTGCTTGCGGGTATGAAATCGACCTAATTAACCCCTCAAAAGGTTAAAACTCAGTCGAAGCATGCGTGGTGACAATCAAAAGACCTACCCTGATGGTGTAGATGCATGTTCAAGAGCCTTATCGTTGTAGAGATGAGAAGGAAAGACAAGTATAGTAAGGAACTTTACCACTTCCGGTACAGATCCGTTGAACAGCCACTCTCCCGGAGACGACCTCAGTAGAACCTGATGCGCATCCAAAGAAACCAATATAATTGTTGAACAATTTTCGACTTGAAATGCGTATAACTCGAGAGCTTTCCGTGTGTCTCTTGTGGATAAATGCAGTTGGATGAAGGTTAATCATGATGGCAAGAAATGATTCTCAACTGTTGCGGCACCGCAACGCGTTGTTGCCTGTCCACAATACACCACGGCAAACTGATGTCTTTGGGAACGGAATCCGCAATGGCCTCGCCAACGTAAGGCAAAATGGAATTAGAAAGGTATATTACCAACTTGATATCTAGGTGCTAAGCATTATTGACTATTAATGACTCAATAATAAGCCCATTAAACCTCCCTTATTCTAAGCACTCAGTGAACAAACCCTGCCTATTCTGACTCCTCCCTATAGGCCATGTTCGCTATAGCGCGACAGCACCGGAATCCCGAGAACAATCACAATCTCCAGAGCCCCGGCCAGGCTTTTTATTAGCTCGCAAAGCCTTCTTCTTGGAACGTCGATGCGAAGAAACTCTGGGTGAACGATCCGTTCGTACTTCAACTGGGGTTCTGTAAGCGGGGCTATCATCTGTTTGAGTGTCCAGACCAAGCTCGTCAGCTGATGTCTCGGACTCCCCGTTAACGATTTCGTTTGTAAAAGGAGACTCGTTCGTTGACTGCGACAGAAAGCTATTCCCAGATGAATCTATGCCTGGATTTTCCATGTTCAGCGCCTTGCCGTTTGCCGCAATTATAAGCTCTTCCCGTTTCTCTTTCGCCCAGTCCCTAGCATTCCTCAAAGCGGTAGCTCCTTGTCGGAAAGTTTCCGGGATGTCCGTCATCTTCCATCCTCTAAGCTGAGTCATGCGATACTCAATTGGATTTTGGGGATCTTTGGATGGAGTAGGATGCGTAGAATAGATCGTGAGGTCACTCGAACCGCCATGATAAGTCGACGTGATCGTATAAGCGTTGTTGTTGTAAGCCGTCCCTGGGTCAACGTATGATCGAAGCTCGTGTATCCCCCGGGCCCCCAAAGCACCGTCATACAGAGCTTGATTCTTGCATACTGTTGTATTACCATTGGGACCTTTTCCCTCCGTGTAGAAGTTGGGCACGCATGGTGAGGCTGTATTCGTCGATGGTACAATGTAAGGCCCCAGTTCTTCTCGGATACGTTTGTCTAAGTCGGCTGGTCGAGATCCGTCGTAGAAGTCTGGCTGGGCCTTTGTGATGGAGCCATCCGTCAGATCTTTGAGGTTTCCAAACGGGAGGTTCTCCTGCGAGGGAATATCGGCCGTGCCGGCAATGATCGGGAATACTTTGCTCATCACTTTATTTTCGGTCAATGCGTCTTCATTGGTCTGCTGGAAGGCTTCAAATGCGGCCTCGGTGAACTGCGAAGGGGAAAGAGACGGCCTTGGCTGTGCAAGTCTCTTATTGATTTCTGCCCAATTGCTTGGTTTTTGCGCACGATTGTTCTTATATATGCCATGGTCATTGAGATGTTGCTCGAAGCCGCGGTTATATGCAGAGCTTTTCCTCGTCGTGGAGGATGTATCCGATTCTTTTCCGGTCTTGGCTCGTTTCCTGAAGCCTGATTGACTGGAATTCATTGTTGGGCTAGAAGGAACTGATGCTTCGGGATCCGGATACTGGGTTCTGTCAGAAGGGCTATCTGAAAAGGATTGTATTGAACTTACACCTCGGATGTCACCAAGGCTTGGTCCGCCTTGTCTGGCAAAGCGTTTCAGCTTCGTAAAGTCGATGTTTTCCTTGCCAGTCCGATGAGGTGGTACTGGGGCAGCAGGCCAGATTGTCCTTCGATCAAATTCCCGGAGAGCGCGGTGAGTGAGCCACTGCCGTGAGAGGTTGTCCCAAAAGGAACTGGGCGTCTGGTGTCGATGGTGATCTTCGAGCTTTTGTCTTTTAGCGGTGGGCTGCGGCGACAAGTTAGTCTCAGACTCCGCTTCGCTCAACTGTCGCTTTCGATTGTGGGGTACGGAAGCTCTCGCCGAAGGCATTGGACCTTGATCTTTGCGAACGACGCAAGTTAAATAAATGATAAAGAACAAGCAGATAGAAGGGTGGGAGATGCGCGCGTCTGCGGAAACCACGCTAGTGTTTTTGAATCATTTCGGATTGCGGGGTTGACAGCCAATCGATGGAATGACTGCTGCCTGGAAAATGCAACTAAATAAATGTGTGTGCGCATTAGCATTTATGCATTGTCCCATCAAATGAAGGTGGTGTGAGCAGGTTCTATTAAGAGCATTCGGATAACCGAGAGTGGCTTCAGCGTCTATGACTGAAGGGAAAAAAATTCCTGGAATTTGCTATTCGTCTAATTAGAGACCTGCGTCTCATTGGATCCTTCCTCTTTAGTTGACGGCCCACGTGCAACCCATCCCAAAATTCAGGAATCAGGACTTGCTCGTACTGCAACAAGCAAAATTTATTCGGATACGACGGATTCGTCTTCCTCGTCAGAGTCTCCTTTTTTTAGATACAAATTCTCGAACAAGAAGTCATCCAACCTCAAGCGATGGGACAGTTTTGGTTGTTTGGCACGTAAATCCGTAATATCGACGACCAATGGTAACTTCACACAGCTTGGCCTCCATATAGTTGTATCGGGTGTCCAAGTCGATGTCAAACGGCTTGAATCCTCGAAAGAGTAGAGACGCCAAGCCGGATCACCGTGACCCTCATGACACATCTCTTCAATCCCATGCAGGAGACGGCAGGTGATCTCATTGCAGAGCCCTAAAGTATGATCAGGACAAGAAGCCAAAGAGAGATTGGGGGCCGTAGACAGTGAAGGAAAATCTTGAGTAATTCGTCTGTAAGCCTTCAACCGTGCTTTGTTTGTTAGATGAAGCTGGAAATGATAGTACCCGGCTCAATTCTCGGTCAAAACATCACGAACTCTCTGAAAAAGCTTCAAGTTGCCAATGTGGTGTACGTGCTTTCTGCAAAGGCCGGCACTTTGGATGGGAATGCACGCAAGTACGCTGGGCACATCTATTGCAGTGTCGACTTTTTGAAGAGAAGGAAGCCTCAAAAGTGTCTTTATAGCGCTTCTGAAGTTTGATAAGGTGAAGGCGTACTTGCGGGCCCGTCGCTGTGGGCTTACGACCTCAAGGTAGATCTTGCGAATGTTTCCAAATGCCACGCTGTTCAGCGACCCGGCAGTCCATGGACGCAGCTTGATCGTATTCAACTTTCAAAACGAGCTGGAAACTTCTCGACGAATCTGGCAATTGACACCCAACAGTGAGGTTCAAGCAGAATGCACGTCTCTAATCTGCAGTGCTCGCCCTTTTCCCATAGTCGTTGTTCGCCTTTCGACAGTGATATGGTTGTCAACGTCGGTATTAAGACCATTCAAATAGAAATGATAAACCTTATAGCGAACTATTTCGAGGGTCAGTCGCGTGAATACTATTGTGTGTATATAAATTCCTCACTCTCTGGGGGTAAAGACAAGAAACTCGAAGTACTCGGCGAGCTCTGGCAGCGTACGCTGGCTCGATGTCTCACTTGCTTCATCGTCTAAGAGACGCTCAGAAGGCGCGCAAGAAAAGTTGCCACCTAATACGGCGCTCAAAAAGATCAGGTGCAAGCAGCACCGGGCTGCCTACGCAGGCAAAGTCCTGCTATGCTGGCCGATTCTCTCAGCTGTCGCTTTCGATTGTGAGGTACGGTAGCTTTCGCCAAAGGTATTGGACCTCGATCTTTGTGAACGACGCAAGTTAAATAAATGATAGGGAACAACCAGAATGGAAGGTGGGAGATAGGCCGCATCTGCAGAAACCACGCTAGTGTTTTTGAGTCATTCGGGACTGCGAGGTTGACAGCCAATCGATGAATGACTGCTGCCTAAAACATGCAACTAAATATACTTGTGCGCAGGGTGGCCCCGACTTTGTCATCCACAGCTATTGCCCCAACGCACCTCTACCTGGCTCACAAATCACCACAGATGAAGAACTTGGTGAGTGAATCGGCTTTCTATTCTGCGTTCAGCTTTTTGAGACAAGCACCATCTGTCACGTTCTGACAGCTCCTGTTAGGATTTACGCATAGCCGGTAAATATCAGCTTCAAAGGAGGATCGGTGGGGGAGGCTTCGGCGCTGTGTACATAGGTAATCAACATGCGAAGTGACTGAAGTGGGTTCATAAGACTCATTACTTTCCAGGAACCAGCATTGATACTGGCGAAGAGGTCGCCATCAAACTCGAACACGTCTCTATCGATCCCTCCTTCCTCGAACTTGAAGCCGAGGTCTATCGATCCCTTTCTGGTGGTGCCGGTATTCCACGAGTTCACGCTTATGAGACAGAGTGCGACTTTAACGCCTTGGTGTTTGATCTGCTGGGGCCAAGCTTGGAAGACCTCTTCAACTTCTGCAGTCGCAAGTTCTCTCTCAAAACGGTGTTGATGCTTGCCGATCAGCTCATTTGCCGTCTTGAGCACATTCATTCCAAGGGTGTCATCCATCGAGACATCAAGCCGGAGAATTTCTTGATGGGTGTGGGAAAGCATGGGAATCAGGTTTATGTGACAGATCTGGGCCTCGCCACGGAACCCTATGCTACCCAGATGAACGCTCATACCGCTCGCGCCCGGAACCCAAACTTGATTGGCACGGCACGATTTGCCAGCATCAACGGTCATTTAGGATTTGGTAAATAAGACGTTCCTTGGTCACTGCTGCATAAAATCTAATCTCTAGCTAGGGAAATCTCGTAGCGATGATTTAGAATCTCTAGGATATATGATTCTCTATTTCCTTCGTGGTTCTCTCCCGTGGCAGGGTCTCAAGGCAGCGAGTCAGAAGCAAAAGGAGGAGCATATCTTGGAGACGAAGGAGACCATCAGTACCAAAGATCTTTGCGACGGTCTTCCTAAGGAATTCGCGATGTATTTCGACCACATCGATTCCCTTGGCGTTGACGAGAAACCGAAATATTCTTATCTGCGCAAGATTCTTCGTGATCTCTTCATACGCGAAGGCTTCGAATACGATCATGTGTTTGATTGGACAATCCTAAAGTATCTGGCGGCTATACAGGGAAGGGAGGTACTGTAAGGCGTGGATGCCTTGCCTGAAAGAACTGCATAAGGTTGTTTTTCAAGTGGGTAAACAAGGTTGAATGAAGAAGACTGAAAACGGAACCTACGTGTGGTCTTTGGGCCTTTGCCCCTCAGATCCTTCTACTTGGTTCAGGCACTTCGCATACCAGGCACAGACCGAGCGCACAGGGAAAGATTGAACGATATGCATATGAAGGCGTGGAATTCGTCACTGAGTCTCACTGGCTGATCCATAGATGGGTTCCAAAAGAATGCATTGAGACTGCAATGAGCTTTGATGACTTCCGACGCTTTTTTGAAAAGCAGGGTATCATTGACCGTTAGTCTGTTCACTTCTTGACTTTGCTATCGTTTTCAATAAAGATATGGCTTTCTGAGATTCTATTGCAGGTAATAGTCACGATCTCGACGTTCAGTATCAGAAGAGGCCATCGTTGCAGGATGTTCTTGACTGTCAAGCGCAAAGGAAGAAATGGAAGAGTTCAAATAGTAAATACACCGGCTTTGCTGACGAGGATGATTCGCCTGTCGACGAGCTTACTCAAGAGACTCAAAATTTGAATTTGGCGAACTGAAACGCAGATTCCAGGAAATTTTCAGAATGCTCAGACAGGTGTATAAGTTCAGCGACTAAAGCTGTCAGAAGAATTAGCTAGTGAACCAGTTTCTACGCGGCAGAGAATATTGATCGAGGCTGTTTGCGGAAACTCCCATTTTATTCCTTTTCAAGAGTTGTGGTTGAATTTAGCAGTTATCGTAAGCGGTTGTCTATGATTTACCCCGCTTTGGCAAATGGATCAGGTGGTTCAGTACCAACATTACGATTGTTACCCAGAAGATTGTTCCTAGAAGCACTTCTCTCCTAGAAATAATCTCTTGGGAAACAATATCGCGAAAGGGAGCCAGAATTACTTCAGCTAAAAATAGACAATTTCAGGCAGAAGCAACTGAAACACAGTCTCCATCGCTTCGCGGGCTACGAGCCGGACAACAAGAATTTGCCTTATCTGGGATGATTCTATACATTGATAGGTGGCTATTTCCTATAAAGTCTATCCTGATTTGAATTCGCTATAGGGTAAAGGCGACGAAGCTGAAACTCAGCTGTTCCAGATTTTACAGAGGGCCTGGGCGAACATACGGGAGGAGGTAATAGAGGGGTTAATTTCCAGTATGTCCCGCAGGTGTGCAGCTGTAATCAAGGCGGAGGGCTGGCATACTAAACATTAAAACTCCAAAATTGAGGGGATTTTAGCCCTCCCTCTACTGAATTAATAGCCCAAAATTTGATGTTCTTCAGCTGATTTTGAAGGTGTGGTATGCAAATGCCTATGAGAGGGTAATTGCGATGACGGGGTAAAAAAAAAGGTGCCGAAGACTTTTTCGCACTAACTGTACTCTTTGAATTTGGCATTGCGATATCAGCTTTGAAACCAGATCTGTGCATTCTCTGTGACCTCCTTTACGAAAATGTAGGTGTTCAAAAGAGTGTCTATAGGGTCGCACGACACATTTGGCGCGGGTCATTGATAGATGAGAGCATCCGCGAAGATGCCGAGACATTCTTTCACTGCCGCTTGATGCTTGTCTCTTCGACGCTCATCAGCGTCTTCCCAAGTCTCATGAGAGAGCTGAGGCAGACTGAATTCTGAACATGAATGAAACGATCGCGCTCTGTTTTTAACCACATTCATCAATTTCTTTCTGTCTGATTCAAAGTCATGCGATAGTTCGAACAACATATAGTTCAACGATCTTATTGTACGAAGTTCGAGGATCGTTGCGAAAGTCAAAAGCGTCTCGACAAGCTCTCTTTTTGCATGCTGCGAATAACTTAGAGTGAATAGAAACATCATGATTCTGTGTTTATCTTTTTCGATCGCACTGTTAGATAAGATAGTTTGTAGCGTACATCAATCTGTAGATAGACACTCGACAGGTGAATCTAGTCATTTCATGTCGTAGTCTAGAGAAAAGAAATTTTCTATTCTGCAATCGAGAATCGACTTCTCTCATGCCTCAATCTCATGAAGCAACTGTGAACATTCTCTCAAGTTTGCAGATCAGTCGTTGATCAGCTTTACAATTCGACAAATCTGAAACTCTTGTACGCTATTTGAGACATTGTCTCGATCGATATAAACGACATCATGTTCTGCTGTGTGATTCTCTGCCGCAAATTCGTGTACGCGATATGTAGAATTCCGAATGACAGCTCTCTCGAGCAAGTGTTGATCGTCGCAGATTTCTGCATCCGATAGTTTCGTGAGCGTTTCATGAAATAGATCGAACGTTCTCGCTTGCTCAAAGATTGATCGCACGGATTTGCAAAAGAAATTGTGCTGCGAAAGTGAAGACAGTGTTTCTCATTCTACTGTCTGCATCACTCGAAGATTCTGCGAGTAATACTGACGACGCGAGGTCAGTCGTGCAAGAAGCATCAACAGATCGATTTTCATTTGCTCAAGTCTGAAAAAAGATCGAACAGAGAGAGATGCTAGTGTGAAGAGAGCTTCTTCGATGTCAGTTCGATCGATAAGTTCGTCGATCAGACAGTGAGCTGTTATAGCGTGAAGTTAACACTTGAACAGCTTGCTCTTAAGACTGTCGTTGTCGACAAGTCGTTCGATTTGACAGTCAATGTGATAGAGATAATACGAAACGTGCTTCGTTGAGATGTCAATATGTACACGTACGTGAGGTTTCTCTGATTTGAACAGAACGTCGTCATGAGAAATGATGACGCTGCGCAACGAGTCGTTATTCTCTCGAAGGACAAGCTTATTGATCAGTTCGATCAGAGTGTCGAGCGATTGATTTGCATTCACGATCATTCTACGAAATTGCTTCGATTCAAGATGCGTGACATCTTTTCTCAAAAAAAAGTCGAGCTTCAGTTGTGACAAGTGCATCTTCAATACTTCTGTCTTGCAATTGAGTGTTATGTTTATGTGAATCGCATGTTTTAACGAAGTCAGAATTGTTGACACTGTCTTTGCTGTGAGCGTATGAAGATCTATTAATTTCGACGAATCACGAATCAACAGTTCTTTCTCTTGACTGTCGAATTGCATCTGTCAGTTCTGTGATGTCGACGTTCAAGCATTGAGTAACGATCATCATTCAACGAAGTCTGTCTTAACTTTCAGTCAATGCGCGTAATCTTGAACGAAAGTCTGAGGGAAATCGTCTTCTAGAGCGTGCACTGAAAGCAGTTCGTAGAGTCGTCTCTGTTTTCTTGTCTGAATGATGAGTTCGAAGTCGTGCATGCCAAAATATAACTGTTATGATATTCATTAGCAACACAAGTAGTGCTGTCATACACAATTTCGTTCACAAGAAGAGTAAAAAAGAAAGAGTAACATTTATCTGATGATCAAATAACTTATTTCGAGCTTCGAAAATCATTTCATTCTGAGATGACGAGACAACATTAAGAACTTTCTGTCTCGCGCATCTATCGATTAGTTCTTCTTTCTATGCTTCTCTGAATGAAACATGTTACTTTATCTCGTCAAATAGTCGATGAAAAGTCGAATGTGATTCGTACGAGCGAGAAAGTCTTGTGAGCGACGATTCATTGACAAGCAGACTTTCGTTCAGTACGTTGTAATGAATCAGCATTGATGATCGATCATCTTTACTAGACGTTTCTGTCACGAGTCATCGCTCGCTGAGTGTTTTCAAGGCGATTCATAGGATTTCTGACATATATCTCGCTCAAAGTCGATCGACTGTACTATCAAGATCATTGCGAACCTTCACAATTCGCTTGCGCAGAAGTGGTTCAAGAACGTATGATAGTCTTCAATGTCGTTGCAATAGTGTTTTTACTGATGCAGACAGATCGTCTGTCGCAATCGAGCATCGATCGTGCACGATGATTGAGCATTCAGTCACGACTGCAATATCTTCGTCCGACTTGAGTAGATTGAAAAGATGATGCAGATCGACGTCAAATGTTTCATGACAGATCAAGATCATTTCAAGTGCTCGTGCATTCAAGATTTTCTGCTTCTTCTTCTGTTCTCTCTGCAACTTCTGCCTCAATTCACAGGTTCAGCGCAATGAAATTTCTCGTGCTCTTCGCAGAAAACGAAAGCAACTCTCGTGAATCATGTTACAAATAGAGAGAGAGAGTAATCAAGTTGTAAGAGCGACAAAAGTACGTGTCGCTGCAGCACTCTGTCAGTTGTCTTTGATCGTTTCGACTACATTCTTCAAAGTCAACAGCAATGATTTCTCAAATTTCTTCTCTTCAAGATTGATATGAGATTCTTGACAGATCTCTTTCTTACTGAAAGAATCTACCTGTCATGCAGTCTGAATAATCAGAATGTGTGTCTCGTGACAATTAAAATTGAGAACACGAGCGATGAGTTCGCGAGCGATGTTTCGTCACTGCAGTCGATGATCTGATCGCAAAGTTTCAAAGGCGTAGAACTCATGCATTGTCAGCACGTTTGAACACTCAGCTTGGCTCGCAATCATCTCATTAGAGATGTGAATCGTGTTCTTTACGATGTATTGCAGTTCTCTGTACGGCTCAGCTGAAAGCTTGAGTGTGCACTTTTCACGCACATCGCAGCAATCTAGAAGCTCTTCCGTTCATCTCGTTTTCTTCGAATCGAACAAAGTATAGTTCAAGCCGTTGTTGATGTATACGTTGATTTCATTGATCTGAGAGATTTTCTTATATCGATAGTGCGAGATGACAAAGAATTTTGTCGTCGATGCAAGTTGAAGTCGATCTGTCTTCGCTTTAACGAATTTTTGTAAATCGACGTAGCTGCGAAGGAAGTATACTTCTTGCTGCTTGCCTTTGTCTTTGCCTCGACGTGAAGTTTGAGCGTCAAGTTCAAAAGACAGCATGTCGACAAGAATGCTATATGTGATATTTCGTCATATGAATACAACGATTGACATATTGAGCTCGAATATCATGATCTTCATCTTCAAGTCTTTCTTCGAAAGTGATCACTCATGAACATCAACTGTGAGTTCTCTGATCTTTGATTGCAGTCGACATTTCTGACAGAAGTCGCTATGATCAGAAATTTGTCGATCGTTTCGTCATCGAGAAACGTATTGACAACTTATTTCGTCTGATCGTTTTATCAGCTCGTGATATCGTTGACGTTTCTTCGCGAGCTCGAATATTTTTTGAGATCGTTCATTCTTCGCTTTTGCCTCGATCTTTCGTCGCAATTTCTGATGATGTGACGACTCGTGAAAATATCGAACGGCAAAGCTCTTCGTTGTGTCGACAGATCGAAAGATGAAGAGGAATTTCGATATAGCTGCTTTTCTTCTCGTTGCGAGATATTGCTCAACGTGATATAGTCGTTTCATCTGAGGCTTCTTAGACAACAGCAGCGGCTCGAACAGCGACGACGAGAATTTCGAATCGTAGTCGCGTAATAAATCGCAATGATGCAGCGCACACTTGTCAAGCGCAACTCACAGGTTCATTGAGATAAGAAGCATCAGAGAAATGTCTTCTGACATGTCTGTATATGCGAAAGAAGCTGTCGATGTGTAGATATCAATGATCTCTGAGAGAGTCGTGCAGGCGTCTTTATGTTTCATGTATGCTCGCAGTCAGTCAGAAAGAGAATCACGCACTCAGAGTTTCAGATCTGCAAGATAGAGAGAGACTTGATTCTCTTTCATTTTCGTTAAGAGATTCAACTTCGGCAAAGTTGAGCTGCACTGCGAGACGCGACAATCACAATTCGACGTAAAATGTTGATAGACTGAAGATGACGTCGATCGTGATGAAACTTTCATCAGGTACGATCGCAACTTCGAGAGCGTTAGTTGAGTATCGTGAAGAAAAGACAGCTGCGATGAGAGTCAGTTTCGTTGCGTTCTCAAGAGATTCGAATTCTTCTTCATTGAATGTCATCTGCGAATCAGTTCTTGTTGAACAGCACTCATTGTCATCTCTACATACTGCAATCAGAGCATTTCATTCACTGCTTCAAGTTTCAGCGCTCGACGACTGATCTCTGCTGTCATAACAAAGAGCACATCGCTCGACAGAGAAGCTTTCAGAACGTCTTTCAAGACGTGAGTCAAGAAGAAGAGTATAAATGACTTATATTGCATGTGCGACTCTTCATCATCTTTTCGCATGAGACTCGTCTGCAATGCAACGCGAAGAAACAGTCACAAAGAGAAACGTCGTCACGATTTGAGTGCATTCTTTCATAGAACATCGTCGCGTGTGTGCTTGTAGATGCGATGAACATCGAGCGACTGCTCAATGGCTCGTAGAATGTTGATGAGCATCTCAGTGACAAATCTCGAGTGCGTCGTGTTTCTTGTCTCGATGATCTTCGTGTGTGCCTTTGTTGTAATTGGCAATGCTTTCTCAGACGTCTCGACATCAAGTTTCGCGAGTAATCTCGTCAGCGACTCGAGAAAGCTGGCATTCGCGATTCGATCTTGACTGATCATCACGACTGAATCGAGAAAGCATCGTCGCAGTCGATCTCTAGTCTCGATAACGATCTCATTGATTGACGAGACTTTGAACGACTTGAATGAATATTGATCTGAAGATCTGCGAACGATGAGCTCTGCGTTCTGATCACGAATGTGCAATTCGAGAATATTTAAATCAACACAATCGATGTTAAATACCTGTTTTGTTCTCAAAGACTGATTCGTTCATATCTTCATCGATCATTTTTCTCAGCGTTGTTTCTAGTTTTTCGATCATCAGTTCTTCAAAGTGATTCTGTAGCTCGAGCATGTTGCTGATCATCTTGATGCAAGAAATTCATTCTGAATGCTCGTGCTCTGAAATGCGATCTTGAAGCAACTCTAATGCTGTCAGCAACTCTTCTATCACAGAAACAGTTTTCATAACGTCATTGTCATTCTTCTGCGATAGTTTCGAAAGAAGAAAGACGTGATTTATGATGTAATACAAATCTTTGCTCATCTTGATGTATTGCTGATGAAAGTTCTTGATTTTAGAAACAAATGATCGATGTGAGTCTTTTGTCATAAATATAACAGAGCTGATGAGATGACAAAGATTCATAGTTGATGTGCTGAGCACGAAGCGAACAACTCTGTGTCGAATTGACTGATGCAAAATTCCTCGTATTCATCTGCATTCATTGATCGTATAGATGTTAATCAATAGATGATCATCTGTCATTCTTGTTCTTCTGTGCAGATGAATCACAGTCTCAGATTGTCATAGTTTTCGTGTAAAGTCGCGAGTAAAAGACTTGATTCGTGAAATATTTGAATTGCTGATTATCGCAGATAACACGAATCACGTTCAAGTTGAAGCTCTGATATTCAAGAAAGTCATCTCGCTCAGCAGAGATAGACTTCATATATAATGAAAGTGAACGAATGAGATGATAATAAATGCTCAAAGCATTTACAGCGTAATGCTCATCAATTCATGAAAGTTTGGTAGAAGATTTCGAGACGCTTCAGAAAAAAGATCGAAGAGTTCGAAAGACTCAGAGAAAAGCAGTGATGCTTCTGACGAAGAGTGACTCTTACTTTAGCAAGCTATCACTCTTTCGATACTTAGTTGAAAAAGTTATCGCAAATAGAAAGAGCGGCATTAAACGATCGTTGAGAGCTTTTGATTTCAGGTTTCGACTAGTAAAAATAGCGATGAATGACAGTCTGATGAACATCAACAAAGATCAGGAACAATCGAGTTTATCTGGTCTGAGTTCGAGAGATTGCTTCAATTTCATATCTATATATATCACATTAACGACACTTGACTTCAAGCTTAGCTCAATCTCTCGAGCATCTGCTTAACAAGATCTCTCGCAAATGAATCAACTTTCTTCAAAAGCAATTGAAACTCGTTGCTTCGTGACAAATTCTCAACTACACATGTGAAATAGTGTACAACGAGTAGTCTTAAGTCATCAATCGACTCTGAACGATCAGTAGTGTTTGAGTAACTGTATCGCAGTAAATTGATAATGTTCTCAATTCGTTCATCGTACAAAGTGAACTCGATCAAAGTTCGCTGAAGCATGTGAAGAGAAAGATCTTTAAGAGAGTCAACATCATACTTGTCAGCGAATACGTAGAGTCTAGCATGATAGAGAAAGATCTCAGTGTAATCTTCGCATAATTCGCGATTTTTTCAAGACTGAAAAGCAGGCTTCGAGATGATATATGCTTTGCTCTTGAAATTTCCTCATAACTCGAACTTCTTTGATCAGATCTTCGCTTTCTTTTTATTCTTCTTGAAAAATCTTCAGTCATCATTACTGATATCAAAATCAAACAAGTTTCGCACAAGCTCTAATTCTGACTCAGACTTCGACTGCGCATTGAAAACTTCGTTCGAAACAAGATGCGTAGAAATAATCGTGAAGAAATCAGACAGAATGTCTGAATTTGCAGCAATGTAGTCTTCTGTGTATGCGTATTGACTGAATCGAACAAATGTATTCTCATCGACGTCTTTCAGCGAGACACATTTCTTCTTCGCTTTCAACATGTTTTCATTAATGAGAACATTAAGAGGTTTTGAATGATGAGCTATGAGTGTAGAATGAATCGTAAACATTTTTCTATCGAGCTCAACGAGAAATCTGAAGAAAGTAGAGATGAGAACACTGTAATAACAAAACAGATCAGCTATGTTCATTATTTTCGAAATGAAAAATGAACGACATCATCAATCGTATGAAATCGTCATGTAGACTGTCTTTAATAGTTGATCGAGTATGATAGTTTCGAACAGAAGTCAATAGAATCTTGTGCACTAATGCAGCTGAAAGAAAAGATTCTTTTAATGTCAACGAGATTTTGAAGTAGCAAGAAGTTAAAAATAGTCTTGACGCAGATTTGAGATAGAACAGATTGTGACAGATTGATTATAGTGCGCTACTAGTGTAGATTTCGCCTTGCATTAGAGCTACTCTTAATTTCAATCAACGTTCAAATGATTGTTCAACATTGTATGCTCAGTCAACAATTTTCATATCAGCCTTAAGATAGTTCGCGTTTGCAGATGAAAGCAGATAAGAAGATTGATGTCAAGAAACTCTTGCAACTCTGTCTCTAATCGAGAGAACGTAATCGAGTGAGAGCGACAAAACGATAACGAGAGTGAAGACGAAATGAGTGCTCGATTTTAGATCTTTCTTGACGCTTATGTGACGACGCTGAGTGATCTACTATATTTAGTATTAAGTCGCGTTATCTCTCAGCGCTTACATCTTATATATATACATTGACGAAGTGCTAAATCGATTGTCGATTGATTTGAACGCTTGACATCAAGGCAAAAAATCAACATGAATGTAATTAATTGCAAATGAATTGTATTTCAAGAAGTCGAGCGAGTATCTCTACAATCTATCTTGTTTTTTCTTGAAGAAATCGATGAAGACAAAGTTCTTAGACTCACGAACACTTTTCTCGTCGAAGAATGTCTTCGTCACAAGAAGATGAATCATATTACTGCTCTAGTTGATGATCGTTGACTCGACGAAGCGCTACATAAGGCAAATCTTGACAGAGAAACTTTGTCGTTGACAAAGTCGAACAACGAAGAGCATTTCATGCTAACGTTTCTCGTCGACTACACACTTTGTGAGCTTCGAGAACGACATCGAATTTTCGCTGAGCGAGAGATTCTCGTAGAAAACGATAGATGATGAACAGTACGCTTGTATGTTCAAAGTAAGTCATCAAAATGCACATCAAACAAGTTCGTTTTATCACTTCATCTACATTCAGTCAATGTTAATTGCTTTGTTTTTCTTAGCTTCAATTAAAAGAACGCCTCAATCTCAAAGATGTTTCTCGCGACAAGATAGTTCAAATGATTCGCATATGTCAAATTCATCGATGCTCTTTAGAAGAAGAGATGAGATGATGAAATGAATTTACGCAGACAATGCAGCAGAATTTCAAGCAGCTAATCAAGCATGAAAGTTTGATCAAGAAATTTGATCAGACGACTCACATTTCTGAACTTTGATCATTCATCAAGTCTGAAACGCTTCGCAGAATTGTAATCTTGAATTGTCATGAGATATAATCAATTCGCTGATAGAATTTGATCAGTGTCACGTTGATTCAAATAGAAGTTGATTCACTGTCTTCAACATATCAGTACGATCTGACATCACATCATGAGACATTTGAATAATGAGATCTGAACTGTCAACGATGCGACTGTCGAATTTCTTCAACTCAGAGCATCGACGACATCAACGAAAGATCGTCAGTCGATTATAGATGTCATGAAAAGTGAGCTTCTGTTTTCACTCTTGATAAATACTTGCACGAGAATTGAATTACTCGAGACTCTTTTGAATATTTTCTGCTTGATATCTACTATTGAGACGTTACTGAACAATCTGTTATATCTGAAATCTTGTGCGAGCGTGATGAAGAGTCTTCTGAACACAAAGACTCGCACAACAGTCAGATGATCTTATGAGACTGCTTTCAGAAATCTCTCAATTCTCTTTGTTGAAGAGACAGAAGAATTCTTTCGCACAGAGCATTCTAAGATCGATACTGCGTTTGAATCTTTCTACAAACAATTATGACTCTACTCGATGAGGCACTTTTCTGAAATGATCGATGTAGCTCTCAAAAAAGAATGTGATCAATCAAATTCATCTCGAAAGAAGTCGAATAGATGACTTTGATACAATTTTGTCGCAATGACGAAGAGACTTGACTTCGAGACAGCAAAAATTAACAGAGTTCTGTTCACGAATTTCGATGCGACATTTGCAAAGAAGATGTTATTCAAAGCTAGGCCGAAAAATTGTTATTACTATGATGAAGAACAATTTGAGCTTTTCACAAGTCAAATCTTGAAGATGTTTGTCACAGCAAAAAAGCGAAGTTCTTCTCTTGATCGTGCAAGAGTGATCAAGACAAGGAACAGAGTTGCTCGAAGGCGTAGATCTGATCGATCGTACGAAGATTTTCAAAGTTTGAATAAGCATCTATTATTCACATCTAATATCAATGATAGACACTTCTTGAGAGAATGCGAAGAGCTCATCATCTACTTTGTCAAAAGAGATTTTATTGCGTTCTTCTTTGATATTGACATCAGATAAACGACAATCGACAAGCGAAAGCAGCACAAATTTTGATGATGATGCAGACGAGAACATTAAATCAGACAATAGCTTTCATGACGCAGAAGATGACATAGAGAGTTCATCATAATCGCAATTAAAACTCTAATATACAATGCTTAATTCTGTGATTGTTGAACCTTTCAATTCGAATTCCTTCGCTCAAATCTCATGTTTCCAAAAATCTCGTGTTTTCAAAAATTTCATGCTTCTCAAAATCTCTTGCTCCCCAAAAATCTCGTGTTTTCAAAAATTTCGTGTTTTCAAAAATTTCATGCTTTCCAAAATTCCTTGCTCCTCAAAAATCTCGTGTTCCCAAAAATCTCGTGTTTTCAAAAATCTCATGCTTCTCAAAATCTCTTGCTTCCCAAAAATCTCATGTTTTCAAAAATCTCGTGTTTTCAAAAATTTCATGCTTTCCAAAAATTTCGTGTTCTCCAAAATCTCTTGCTTCCCAAAAATTTCGTGTTTTCAAAAATCTCGTGTTCTCAAAAATCTCATGTTCCCAAAAATCCCGTGTTCCCAAAAATTTCATGCTCCCAAAAATCTTAAAATGATCTTTCATTGCACTATCAAAATCAACAAATATATCGTCTCACTCAGTGTAAATTAGCTACATAACGAATGCTCAAGCAAATGATATTTGCAGAGTCAAAGTTCAAGCTATTGCCGAATTAAAATTATTTCAATGCATTGATGATGACATGCGCTTGCTGACAATCTTCTCACTTCATGAAAGATGATTAAAGATATGTAACATGAAGTTTGAAATTCATAAAACTCTGCAAATCTTCTCTTACAGATTGTGATTTGAATCAGAGTTGATCACGACTTTGTCGAGAAGAAGAGATGATCTCACTCACATCTAATGTCAGATCAATCTCATGACGTACTTGCACTTCAGTGAAAGTCTTGAGCTTAAGATTATCAGAACGAAGCAGTTTCAGAATAGTTGTAGCAAGATCTGACTCTTCGTTGTCGTAAAGACTAGTTCTATCATAGAATCTGTCTGACGTGAGCGAAGTGTCAGCTGATTGAAGTAGTTGCAGTTGAGAAAGTCGTGCGATTGATCAGAGTCATGCGATCTCGTGAGTTGAGAATCGATAATGACGCTGTACGATTCTTCTGTCTCTCTGTAAAGAATCGATCTGAAGTAGCAAATAATGACGTTCTTGCAGCCTTTCTCGCGTATTCTGAAAGTTGGCTTGAATGTGTGAACGAATCGTCCGTTGCGAATGTGAATTCAAGAGAATTTTTGTTATCATTGAGATTATGATTCGAGTAGTTCTCACTGTCATCTTGATTCGAAATGTCTCTTAACATCTCTTTTCCCTTCGCTTTTGTAAACAAAGTCTTCAATATTTGCGATGAAGAATATTGATCTTTCTCGATCGAGACGACAGACTGATCTGACTTATTGAAGCTGACATCTCTCTGTATTGAAGTTTGCGAAAATGACGAAGGCTGAGCAAATTTCGACTGCTCTTGCACTTCAGCTTCGTGTTTCATTCAGAGAAAAAATGTGCATTGCTCATCGTCGAATCTTGAACATCTTCAGACTGTATGTAACACGTCAGCTATTTACTAAGAGAAGATAGAAGAACAGCTTACACTTTCTCTTCTTGTTGAAACTGCTTTTATTTGTTGTACGACACATCGCTGTCAGTTCACACTCGCAGTGTCATGAGTTCACGATGAGAGTTTACGATCTGAGCTGCTCGATTCAGAGTCTGTGCAGAGATGATCAGTCAGTCATCTTGAGACTTAAGAGACTTGATGAGATGTGAGAAGACATACTTCTGCAAGCACAAGAATTTCGAAGCAAGAAGCAAGAAACATTAGTGATCTATGAGTCGATTAATTCTATATCATAGTTAGTATTTATAGAATTGACAAAAGACGATGTGAATCTTACGCTCTTTCTCTCGTAATCTATAAGTTTCAGCAGAGTATCGACATGATTGAGTAAGATCTCTATCGAAGATAGTTGACATTGTAATCATATGTAAAGACTCGCTCTTCTGAAATGATAGAAGAAAGCATATCGTTGTCGTGTAATCAATGCACAGTACGTTCTTAATTCTTAACTTCGTATGCGACTCAAGTTCTAGACAATCTCGTGTCAAGATCATGAATAGCAATAATGCTTCTGACTATCAGTTTACTGTCAAGCGTCGAAAGAATTAAGAGACGAACTTTAAAGTAGTACTGCTCTTTGAGTCGTCTCATGAGTACATCTGATTAAGATCAAGGCACTGAGACTTATTAATCTCAGTCGGATCGGCATTTTCGTGATAATGAGCGAAATCAAAGTCGTATAATGTAAGATCAAATCTTTTTCAGACGTTGATCTTATTGATCGACATCTCAGTCACGCTCAGGCGCAGTATAGAACAAAATCAGTTTATTTGCAGATGTTAGTCGCTCAGAATTATTTGATTAGTCATTATCATATGAAGATACTTTGTTAATCAGAACATTTCAATTACAAACTATGTCTATAACAGTTAGTTTCTCTCAATGTCAAGCACTCTGTTCTGAAACAGATTGAAAGAGATTTTCTTCACTAAAACATCTCTGAAATCAATCTTGACTAATCATGATCATACGTCGTTTACTGACGACGATGTGTCTGCAGCTGATTCTCTTAAGAATGTTATGTTGAAAACTTTCAAGATTTCTGATCAACTCTTCTGTTGACTTCAGAAGTTGAAAGTAAGACTCAAAACAATGTTCGAAGATCTACTCGTGTACGCTTCAGATGTTTCAGAAAGTGAGAAAAGATGACGAATCGTTTTTTGTCACTGAACATCATATGTCATGAACTGAGAAGTTTGAATTAGAGTTAGACAGCAATGATCTTCAACGATGTCATCATGAACGAGTCTGCGGCATCGTACTACTCATATTCATGTCGATCAACTCTCAACGTCATCAAGCGTTCTCAACGAGTCTTCATCAGTTTACGACTGACATCTGTGTCGACAGAAGAATGAATCTTTCGATGCGACATTTCAGAATGCACATCGTGAACAGTCATATGTTCTTCATTTCTTGAGAAAGACAATCGATTCACTTTGAAATACTTCTGAGTCTTTTGAAGATCGAGCAGAACAGTGCTGCTTTCTGTGTCTCGAGCAAGAGAAATTATCTTTCGACGCAGCGTTCAATTGAATTCTTCATCATGTCACGATCGCTGAAGCTTTCAACGAAGATGTTGAGCAATCGACATTTCGAAGATTTTCATTCTTGATCATTGTTCTTTTCTTCTTCTGTCAACGATCTCGCTAACTATCAGACAACACTTCACTTCAGATTCTACGATCTTCGACAGTATAACTTTCACTCAAAATCTCAGACATCTGATCATTTCGTTTTTCTTTATCGACAGCGAAGACTATCTCGTCTTCGCACTTGATCACTCTTGAAGTCGCAGATTGACTCATTATCAGACGATTGTGAATTTTTCACAGTCGTGCGTGCATGAGATAAGAATTTTCAACTTTTTAGACACACGTAATAATCTTCTGATACATATATGAACTCGGCATTACATCGAACATCGTTCGATCGAAAGAGAGATTAAGACACGACTACGATTTAAAGAAGACGATGCACGCGTCAGACTTCATCATGCAAGTAAGAAAAGCTTAACTCAATTCGCTCAATCTCGAATAGAACTGATCATCTTGAGAAAGAACATCTCATGTCTGATTGAGATCAACTCACTTCAAAGCAGTGACTGATGAGTTCTATAGAGACATAGTTTGCATCACTTAAGCTTGTCTTCAATTAGATATCAACTCGAAAGAAGAATTGAGCTGAGAACAAGACTGTTCTTTGCGACTATTTAATGATGTAGAATGACGATAAAGAAATTCTCTAACAGCGTTGATTGAATCAATTGATGATAGCAGTTCGAATCTGAAGCTGTAGATTCAATCGTCAGAGCATTTCTTTCTCTGAATCTTTTTTTGCGTCAATTCTTTCTTTCAGTTACTCTTCTCTTTCAATCTTGTCTCTTCTTCTGTCGAACATCTCTATTCACGTCATTGTAACATACAGTCATGTCTCTAGAATGCTGTAATGATGCATCTTTCATAAACATCTTGTCAGAACGATGATTCTTTTGTTCTGTCACATCTAACGTTCGATAAATCGTTTTGTAACGACAAGTTCTGCCTAGTTCACTCACAATGACTGATATATCACTTGCAGCTTTCGACATTCGTAGATCGTAGATTGTGATAACAGAACTTTCTCTTCGATCGCGATTGCTGAAGACAGAATCTTGATCGATCTTAAAAGAAATCTGAATTGCTTCGCACGAAAGATTTGCTCTTTTGCTGATCAATAGTTGCTGACTGAATGCTTAATGCACATCTCTTATAGTTCATCGTAGACACTAGTCTCTGTCTCTTTTGTATCATTCTTCTCTTGATCTTTGATGCAGTTCTCACAATTCTGATATCTATGTGAATTAACTTAATTGAAACAGGTATTTTGTGAAAGCATCTTACTTTGCGTAAATGTCTCTTTGCTTTCTCGCTTCAATTTGCACATTCTCGTCAGCTTCTTTGCAATTTTCATGAAATGTTTTGTTGACTTCTATGTCATTCATTCTGAACTGCAATTGAAGATTGTGTTCGACAATTGTAGCGTCTCATCAATTCAAGTAAGATAGTCGCAGACGTATAGAGTAGAGATGTCTGAAATCATATCAAAAAACTATGATGCACGTTAACATAAACTGTCTGCAAACATTCACTTCAAATTCAGACGCGTCGATTTTTTATTGTAAGAAGAGCGCTTTCAGCGTTATTGATTAAGAATTATGAAAGATCGTCAAACCTTCTTACTTCTCTCTCTAAGCAGATACTCGTTCTTAGATCAATCATGACTTATGTCACATTAGATGACATGTAGTTTTGAAGATGATCATTCTCACAGATCACAAAGCTAATGAGTTATTCAATGCAAGATACAGAATCTGAAGTTTCATAGATCATCTCAATCTCGATATGATTTTGAAAGAAGACATCAGAGAGATTGACTTGATAAAGAAACGTTTAGTAAGTTATCTATTACAATACTTTAAAAAATGTGTTTGATATTATCAGTTAACAACATGATACTTCTGCATCGACGCGAACTTTATATAATATCTCGATATCTTATAAAAGATAGACTAAATAGTGAAACTTGTCTGAACTGTGTGAGACTCGAACGATGACGTCGTTGCATAAATGCGATGAATTCGTGCTAAAGCGATTTGCTTGTAAGAAGAGTCATATATGAAGTGTCTTTGCTGACTTTCGATAGATCATTAGAATATGAAGAAATACATTTATCAGTGCATCTTGACATGATGACATCTAATTAAAACGTCGTTGTAATATTGTGATGTGCACTCTAAAGCAAGAAGTCGACGATGCAGAAAATGAGAACGTCAGAAGACGTCACTCAAGAAATGCTAATATAACAGTTCAGCTCAACGCGCTTCACAAAAATAAAGATTACGCAGTCATGAAATGTGATTGACTCATTGTCTTCTTATTCTAAATCAATTCAACTATGAAGTTGAATCTGACAACTTGCTGAATTTTGTTTTTCGTGTTGTTGTTCGAATTTCTGCGTGTGAAACTCATGCAGTTAACATTGATGACGACAGCAAGACTCTCAAAAAACAGTTGATGACAGCTTGTTGCTTTTGACGATATTCTTTCAATTTGCAATCAAGAAGATGTAACATGATCTAAATACTATCAGACTTCGTTCGCTCAAGCTATAGAATTGTTCGCACTTCTTGACTCTGTTGAACACGATCATCAACGAGGCTCAGACTATATGACTGAAACTCTTCGAATTGATCATTGACGTTGACTGCTACATTTTTCAAGATTGATAGAGCGTCAGCATATTGCACAGCTATTGTGAGCTATCTTGCAGTTAAAGTCAATCTTACAATTCTATGTAATATATTCTGATATCATGATACTGCTTTATATCTCGCTGAACTTTCTAAACGAATTATCGTCGTGAATGATCTTTATCAAATCTTTCAATATCACGAGGCATTGAACATAGATATGTACTTCAGCGAGCAAGAATATGTTCAGTAAACATTTTTCATGCTTCTAATTGTTGATATAGCATCTCGCTCTAATGCGATAAATAGAGACTATGTCGAGATCATTGAAGTTCTGCGCTACAGAAATATGTACATTCACATTGTTTCTGATGATCAACGACTGACACTCAATTCATACAATGATCATAGAGAAACAAGAGATGAGTAGATATCTCGAATTCTTGCTAAGTGAGCGCTACTGAATACTACAGTCGTATCTTCATTTCAAGAAGCATGATCAGATGAAATCGCTGTATCTGAGTACAATTCGACGTTAACTATCAACGATCACTCGACTTCATATCACTCAATTATCTGCGAAGACACAAGATCAATCATTGTCTTACACATAATATTTGAACAGATCTTCTGAAAACTGAAAGAATTTTGTAAGACATTATATAGAGCGATCAAACATTATGACGATAGATAAAATGATAGATAGCATTATTGAGACTCTGCAGTCGCTTGTAGAATCATCATGATGGCTTTATGCTCAGCGATCATCTGCAATGTCGTTCGATCATAATCAGTAGCAGCAGCGACGTTGACGTCGACGTTTGTCGTCAGCAGTCTCTTCATCATCTCAAGATGCTCTTCTTCAGCGATCGTCTGCAATGTTGTTCGATCATCATCAGCAGCAGCGACGACGTTGACGTCGACGTTTATCGTCAGCAGCTTTCTTATCACTGCATCATTCTCTTTTTCGACTGCTCTTTGAAGTCAGTGATCACGCAACAATGAAACTCTGTTAAATATATCGCTTTCTCATAAAAAGTTGATTATCACAGCTGAACTCGTCGCTAGTGCATGCTTCTGTCATTTCTCAATCGCATATTGAAGAAAGCAGCGAGTCTGTAAACGCTCTTGTGACAGTTCTCATATGATCTCTTTTGCTGCGTGCTCTATAATATCTTGACTGAATTCTTTCATGCTCAGATATTTTCAGCATATATCAAGTATACAAGAATTTGCCTTATCTGAGATGATTCTATACATTGATAGATGACTATTTTCTTAAAGATTCTTCTCTAGAAGATAATTCTTTGCAGATTGATGAATCAGATTGATTGTTTGAGTGACGTTGTCTAGATAAACAAGAGACTCACAGAATTTGAAGTCATTCTTCAGTTCATTCAGTGTATCTGCTGTTGAAATGATGTACTCGTCTCATTCTTCTGAATCTAGAGCGTGTGTCATTGTCAATTCATCAATTGTTAGAGATCATCGAGCAGTAATCACTCATTGTAGAATAAATCTTGCATTTTTCACGTCGTTCTCTTGAATTTTGTTTAAAATTCTGCTATAAACTTCGCTAAGACTCGAAGATAGTGATGATAATTTCGTTCTTATCTTGAAGATAACTGTAGTCTCAGAAATATCTTTTAGAATAAGTGAAACTCATAGAAATGTTTCTTCAACTTTCTCAGACAGAGCGATCTGAATGTCTTGCTTTAGTTTCGAAGAATAATTCTTTTTCGTGAAGAGTTCATTGACTCTTGTGTGAATGTAGTTCAAGAGATCAGTATTGATCTTATCTGAATCAATACATATCAATTCTCTCAGATGATTCAATTCATCTAAGATATCTGACTCTGATCTACATGTAATAATCAACTTGACATTCATGATCTCACTTTCTTGCTGAGTAGAAAACAATTCTGTCAGGCTCGCAAGAAAGATCTGCCGAAATTCACGTGATGACTTGTCACATTTATTCAGAGCATCTATCAGAAGATAGATCTGATCTGCGTTGAGATTTCTCAATATTTTGAGCAGAATTCGTCAAAGAGCATCAAAGTTATCGAAAACTCGATCTCTCATCTGATTATAATCTTTCTGAATATGCTTGAATAGTAGAGATCTTTGTCTCAAGAGCTGCAGAAGAAGTTTTCGAATGATAGCAATGACAGTGTTGCGCTTGTCGTCTTTGTTGTCACAGAAGTAGTATGCAAATATCATGTCAGAAGTAAACTGCGCTCTCTTGTCAAGCTCGTCTATCAAGTAGCTTGATATCATCGTCTTCTCAATGTCTGAAGCATCTACTAGTTGAAGCATTCGAGAGCTGTCTTCAACTAGTCAAGCAGTATATGCTTCGTGAAGAAGTAGTCATTCACAAGTGTCTTCAACTCGCTTCTCTTTAGATCTTCGAATAGCTGTCAGATCATCAAGAGAATTTGTCAGAAACAGAGATTGAAGACAGCTGAGATTTTCTTTTGATATTATTGTTTATCTCAAGTCAACAAAGATCAACAATCGTCTATTAAGTGATTTTCTTACTTGAGTTGTCATGAATGATTGTTTGAGCTGTTTATAAATGCATTAGCGCAAAAATGAATCTGTAGTCTGAATACATCTACGTTTTAGGCGTCTCTGTATCTTCTTCGTAGCATGTTCTGTCATCTTCTTGATGATAGAATAAACAGTTCTGTATGAATAATTCTCAGACTCATCATATTTGTTGATTTTGAAATAATCTGTTGATAAGACAATTTTTCGATGATCATCTATGCAAACACTCTTCTCTTCTACTATTTAGTTACTCAAGATGTTAGAGTTTATTAAAAGCTCAATGTTGAATATTACATATCATTTCTTTTCAACTGTCATTTATCTTCTGCTCGTAATCTGTCTTATGCATTTCAAAAAAGCATACGATTGAAACTGACATTCGAAAAAGTCATAGCGTGAAATTATAGAGTAGATAGTTTAAGATTTCAGAATCTTCACATAAATTCTTCAAAATCGCATCACTCATCTCTAACTCAAGCTTCTTGCCAGTATATGCTATTCATTCTTCTCAGTTTGAAGCTTTTGTATCACGATGAGAGATCTCAAGAAAGACAATCTCAACGATAGATGTTGCAAGATATTGAAAGATATTCTCACGAAAACTGACACTCACAAGAGTCTGTTGCAGATAATCAATGACACACTTCTCAAGTAGAGAAAGATCAATTCATCTGCTCAATGACTATTTCGTCAAAGCTATGTTCAATAAATATAAGAGATCTATATTTAGTCTTCTTCTTCTGTCATTTGTTGAAGTCAGTGTTGATGAAAATCGCAAACACTAGCGTCTTATCTCTTTTCGTTTATTATCTAGTGCAGTGAGAAGTTGATCGACACAAAGATCACGTCTTTGCTTTGACGCATCTTTATGTCATTTTGACTCGTAATTGAAGATCATAATGCGAGCATGCAACATCTTCGCTGACAGTAAATTCTTGTCTGCGAGTCAGTTCATCTTCTTGTATTGATCAGTCTCTTTCACTTCAATCTTTCGTATTCATGCTCAGGCGAGATCTGCTTCAAGATCATAAATGACAACAACACTAAAGTTTAGTTGTGTTAGCAGACGTCTGTTGAGCACGACGTAAGAATCAGAAGACTCACTCAATATCTGAGATTTCTTCTTCATAAAGAACAATCAGATCAAGTCAGTTAGCACTCTGATTATTCATGTGATTGAAAAAACATTCATTGTTACGAACAGAGTAGAGAATTTGTCTTCTGTAGAACGATATCTTGATAACTGAAAGATAATTCAACGTACTCGCGAGCGCGAGCTCTACAGCTATGATACACGCTGATGCGAAGAGAATGATGATCGAATGCAAGCATTACACGAGTCGCAGTCGTATCAATATCGCTTGACGCATCGAAAATCGCTAAGATATCTCTCGTCATCTCAGCGATTGACTTATATAATTTCAGCAAAGTTTCATTCAGTTCATTCTCAGTCATGTTAAAGCTCACTCTCTTCATGACATTACTGCGAATCTCTGACTTCTCTTTCAATGTCGCAAAGCTACGCAACTCAAGCTGCTATGAGAGTTTGCAGCAAAGACATTGTCAAGTCAACAGATCTCAATATTTGAGTCAGCGATGAGCATAGTCAGAACGAACTCGAGGTAGAGTAAGATAAACAGCTCTTTATCAAGTTCAAGCAGCATCGTTGACAAGTCTTTAAGCGTTATCGCAGTTCAAGATCTCGATGCTCATTCATACTACACATGAGTAGAAAGACAAACTTCTGTCGAGAAGGCGAAGTCTATACATCGTCATCGATTCGATTTCTTACAAGATCGTCAGAAGAACATTCAGACTGACGAACTCTTCGATGTCACGCAAACTGCATTCAACATTGCGAAAGTTATGTGACTTCGAGATTTTTTGTCAGATCTAATTTCAAATGCTTGAATTGCGACATACAGTTACGAATCTGACTGACGCAGATCGAACATCAAAACAACTCTACGCAAATGTGAAATGCAGTTGCTCAACGTTCTTCATCAGCATCGATCAAGCGAGAAAGTCAATAGCATTGTTTCGAGCATTCTTTATTTATCATTACTAAGAATCAAGATAGAAGAGTCGATGATCGTTGATGTTTATTGAACATAGTCTTGAAGATTTGATCATCAAACAGATCAGCGTGATTTTGATGCTATTCCTTTCTGTACTAATCTCTTCATAGACGCTAGTGTTGATCGATCATAATAATGATTTCAGAGATATTCGATTGTCAACGACGAGAATCATCTTTCTTGAAACATTGCATCAGAGAAGTGACGCTGCAGTATATGATGTGTGACTTGCTCAAGCAGTGAAACACGATAAAATGTTGCTCAAGTCTCTGAAAAGAAACAGCTCTGCTCTTGATGAAATTGCGCGAGACTTTGATGCAAGTCACAGTACTGCTGATATCGTTTGCTTTTATGAAGACAAAGACGTGTCGTACGAATTCTGACAGACTCAGATGTGCTGACTTCTACTTTTACATTTAACTGAATATGAGAGCTTACGACACACAGTTGATTGATCATCAGTCAGTCTCTTTGCATGAGAAAAGAGCGATTTACCTCACTACTGATCACTCAGAGCTGAACAAATTTCATGATCTCGAAGATGAAAATTTTCTCTTGATGCAATCAGAGATTCAAAGAATGATTCAGACGACGTCACAAACGATTAAGAAACGATATCATTGTACGATTCATCTTCTCTATATCTGACTTTGTATTTTCAAAGCTTCTCTAACTTCTCATAAGCACACGTCATAAATATCGAAAAAGAGTCATTTCGCGTAGACTTTAGTCTTCAAAACATTTCTGTAGTGAAAAGCTTTGTAGCGCGAAACACGAAGATGACGTGACTAACGCAAGTTTTACTTTTCACTCAGATGAATCAAATGCGTCGTAAAGTATTCATCGTTCATGAACTTGATGAGATCGAAAAGACTCAGCTCTTCGTTGAATTCACTCGAAAATATCATGAGAGCTACAGCGCGATCTTCTGAATCAACGACTCGATCAACGAGAGATTGAGACGAAGCATCGCTGATCTCGTCAGTCGATTGTCACAGCATCAGATTTCAGAAGAAAGCAGAAATTACTCACAAAGAGAGAGCACTAACGTTGATGAAGTTGTTGAAGATGTGCTCAAATGATTATCACAGTCATTGAACGATCAGTGATTACTGATTCTTGACAACGTGAATCGAGAGTTTTCAGACTCATCTAGAGATTCGAAATTCTTCAATGTGAAAGAGTATTTTTCAACAGCAGATCAAGAATCTATTCTTATCACTTCTCGATTGATGAGTCTGTGTCAGCTGAAAACGAATCTGAAATTGAAATCGATTGACAAACTGCAAGAATCAAGTATTCTTGAGAACAGTCTCGAACGATCAATTGAAGATGAGTATCATTGAAGCATACTTTTCAGCTTCTATCTGACATCTGAGACTCATTAGATTCATCAAAGCTTGTCGATCTGCTCGAAGATCTTTCTTTGACGATCAATCAAGTCGATTCGTATATGCGAATGACAGACACACATTTGTCTGAGTACATCGAGCTATACGATCAAGCATGAGCAAGATTAATGAAGAAGCAGCATTCTTTCACTTTGTCAGAAGATAAAGGCAGCATTCTAACAACATGAACATTGTCATATAATTTTCTTCAGTTACAAAATGAGAACGCAGTCAATCTCTTAAAGCTGTGAGCGTTTCTTGACAATCGAGATCTCTGATATGAGCTTCTCACGCCTGCACTGAATCTTCAAATTGTCAACAAAGTATCTCATTGATTCGTCAGTTGTGCAGATGACAAAATCGATTTCAATGAGTGCATTGAACTTCTGTTGAAATATTTCTTTATCGATGCAAAAACTGAATCATCTTCTTTCTTTATGCATTCTGTGCTTCATCATTGATGCTTTCACGCATTTGAAGAAGACGAGACTACTATGAGCTGACTCGTCATGATCATTGTTGCATTCGCTGTGTCTTCGAAGATCGTGCTTCATTATTCGCTCATACAGAGACGTCTTCTACCACATTGTGATCGTGTCTACTCAAGACTGCAGCGATGTATGCACGAAGACTTAATGAATGAGAAAGATTTTTCGTCTTTTAGCGACACATGTCATCAGCTAGAACTTCTGTACTCAAATCAAGACAAGATGAAGAAAGTCGAGAACATGTATCTGCGAGCATTGACAGAAAAGAAAAAGATCTGAGGTTCTGAACACACGTCGACGCTTGATACGATCAACAATCTAGAGACTCTGTACTGAAATCAAGACAAGATGAAAGAAGTCGAGAACATGTATCTGCGAGCATTGACGAGCTGTGAAAAGATCTGAGATTCTGAACACACATTGACGCTTGATACGATCAACAATCTAGAGAATCTGTACTCGAATCAAGATAAGATGAAAGAATTCGATGACATGTTTCAACGTGCGAAAACTAGAAAATCTTAACAACTTGATACATCAGAATTTTGAGATCGAGATGATCATTCATGATCTACAGACGCTTCTACAACTTAGAGTCTTTGAGATTGATTTCGATGAAAATTTAATCTTCATCGATTCTATCTCAAGCCTCTTGATTGATACTGAGATAAGAAATTCATTCAGTGCAGACAATATCAAACGTCAGGTCTGAAAAATCTACGTCAAGATTCGCTACGATCGAAGATCTCTCTAGACGACTTCGAGAAGAGAAGTCGACACGTGATATGTGCGCAACAGCTCATAGTCTTAGTCTCACTGAAGTCTGACAAAGAACGAGATCTGATCTCAATATCGTCTACTCGTGATGAATTGATGTTGAATTCGATGTATTTATCTTATTGAGCTCAACATCTGATTCTTACGACAGTTCAGCGTCTTCTGAAGAAGATTGTTTCGAATTGATGTGAATATTTGAAATATTAAAGAAGCATATGTGAAACTGTCTCGAAGTATTGAATCTGCACAGATGAATACGTATCGTGCATACAATAACATCGTGAAGCAATCTTTCAAGAGCGTACTTTCATTCATGATCGTATTTTGTTATTCTGTGATTCATCGTTGACGAATGAGTATCTTCGAGATTGCGACAGTGATATCATCTGCGATCAAACTTGTTAACGCACTTCAGAATGATCGTCGAGCTGTACAGCTAAGTGAAATACGAAAAGAAATACTGAATCAGAGTAAAGTTCTTGCAATTACAAAGACTTCGCTTCAAACAAAGATTGCAGATGAAATTCGCGTTCTCTCTGATCATCGTGCAGAGCTTAAACGAATGAAGGAACGATCTAAAGTGACTATGAGCAAAGAGGACGTTAAAAATCAATCATTAATAGATGATCTGCTCGCAGGCACTGTTTTCAAAGTTCTCTCAAGACATGACAAAGAACTTGAATTTAGCAGAGAGCAACTTAGCGCAGTCTAAATGATCATATGGCTTCATCGATCGCATCATCACAGAAAAACTCGTCACTGAAAGATTCTTCTGTTGTCGATGCTTTGCAAATTATGAAAGTTCGTGCTCACAAACTTCTAAACGATATATAGTGTATCTCTCATCTCAAATACGACTGTCAGATTCATCGCGAAGTCTAGCAGCTTGTCGAATACATCACGATGCGTAACATAAGATGTGATCATCTCGAACACTCAATTTTCTTCTTGACTTTAGTGTTTCAAGCTCTCTAAACTAGACGCAATATCGTCGAGGTGACAGTTTCGCAGCTATACTTTTCATGAATCAGAAACTCATTTCACTGTTTATTTCTCAGATACTCGTTGTCTTTTAACTCAGATAAACGGTTCCGAAGCTTCGAAGCAGCGAATACATCTGAGCAAGCGATATTACAAGCTATGAAGAGTTGTTCTTCTTTCTCATGCATGAAAAAAAGAATCTGAAGCGTTCTTGGTAACGAAGATGTTGTAGAGATTCAACTCGTTCACACTCGTTCGAACTTTGTAGATGCAATAGTGTCTCGGCTTCAAAGATCTCATGAAAAAAGATGTACTCTGTTTCAGATGTCTCAATCTCTTCAAAGCTTGAAATCTCATCTAGGAAAAAGTTTATGTATATTTTAGGCTTGATATTCATACGGAAGGTTTTCTCAGATGATTTAGAGTCAGCTACGCGGAAGTCATGTTCAGATAGTGATTGACAGAAATGTGTTCGAGAGAGTAGATCTCTAATTAAACAGTATTAAATGTCTGCTCGAAATGAAAGCTGAGATTTATACAATCTTCGAATCAGATTGTTTGAAGAAATTCAATCAAAATCTTTCTTCAAACAGATTGAGCTACTGTTCTGCTTCTTCGTCATCTCTCAGCAGCGTCAAAGTGAGAAGACGTGAGACATTGAACATAAAGTCAGAGTATAGTTCACAGCAGTCAATATATCAATCATTGAATCATCAGTACACAGATAATACATGCAAAATTGATGAGATCGAATACAATAAACAGAATATAGAAAGAGCAAGTAGAGTCTATTCACGCAATACTATCTTATGCACTTTCGCAGTATGATTCTTGAAAGTCATGACATTTGACAGAATCAGTTTGACTGTCTTGCATCGCGAATGCAAACATAAAATCTTATCATCTGATGCGAAAGTCTTCAAGTGCTTCTCAATCTCATTCAGCATCTTGTTTACTTTACTATACTCAAAAGTTCGCTTCTCGTAAAGCTTGCGATCGTCGCTCAGGCAAAAGATGCATTGCTTTGACTTGCACTTTGTGAGAAATGAATTCACGATATTCTCTTTCATATCATCTGCAGACGTTTTCGATTCTTCTTGTTCGACGCTTCGCTTTGATCGATCGCGACGCTGAATTTTCTGTCGACGACACAAGATCGTCAGAGCTTCAATGTCTCTAATTCTTCGAGTTAATATTTTCTCATCTGTGAGATCGATCGCTGACTGACATATTCAGCGCACAATCTCGACTCGTTCAGAAATATTGTATTTACGACGCGTCGCAGATTCATTAGTCATTGAGTTCTTTTGATTCGAAGAGGCAGAGAACTGTGAGTCAAAGACGATTGTATCGATCTTTCGAAAATGTTGCTTTCGACTCTTTTCGATCATAGTTTGTCGCAGTCTGACTTTGTAAGAACTCAATCGAGCTTGCGCTGTCATCTTTTGATTGTACAGTGACGTTTCTTTTGCGATATTGATGAGTCTGTAGCTCTGTGATTTCAGTTGAGCAGTGAGAATCTTGTTTCTGTTGCTGAGGCGAAGAATCTTTGAATGATTACGAAACTCTGCTTTCTGCTTCTTCGATAACTTCGTCGAAGCATTGAAATCGACAGTCAAACTGACGAGCCGAATCATCTTCTGTATCATCTCATTAAAGAAGCGCTTCAAGAAGCAGACTTTGATGTCAACTTGAACGTCTTGATCAAGATAGTATTCAGTCGCGTCTAATTTATGGTCGAACAGCTGATCTCGTACGCTGGCGAAAGTCTTCTCTGTTCAAGTACTCGAAATTAGCATTTCTTGACTAAACAAAATTTCAAGTTCAGATATGAAAGAAAAGATGTACTGTTCACAACATTCAGAAGATCACGTCTGAGATACTTCTGATCGAGATTGTCTTGAAGCTCAGTCTTTCGCCTCGTTCGCTTCAGATTGCGAGCAAATGTGTTGACGCGAAGAGGTTTGATAGATGATGTTTCGAATCTCTTGAAGTCACGCATGAGCTCACGCAATATCGAAAGATCTAAAACCTCGCGTTTTCACTTCAGCGTGAGACTTTGCTTGCTCGATGACATTTTCACTCAAAATATATTTTTGATATCGTGAGTCGACTCAGCTTCGAAAGTCTTGTCAATGAGCGCGAGAGATAGAAAATGATCGAGAAGACAGAACAACGAATGATCGTTCTCTTCATCGATGATCAACGTTTTTCTGTATGCACACACGTCAGCTATAGACATGATATCTAGATGACTCGAGTATACTCACATGCGTGAGTGATTGTCTTCATCTTTAGTATGAAGCAATGTGATCTTCATGAAGATCATGTTGAGTTTTTCGAGAATAGAGCTGAGAACTATATAGATAGTAAAGTGTCGATACAGAAACGATCGAGTTTCTTCGAATTCTGCAGTACATTCATCATCTGTGTCGCAATTCTCAGCGATATTGTTGCTCAAACTCAAGTCACTGTCGCTGTCATCGTCGTCGTCATAAGTCGTATTAGAGTCGTTGTCGCTATCGCTGTCATAAGCGATATTAGATTCGCTATAGTCTTCATCGTCATGATCATGAAGTCTGATGAACTTGCTATCAACTTCGCAGTCAGAATCGACAATCATTCAGATGTCGTCTTCACGATTGCTGTTCATATCGTGATCTTCAATCGTTGTAGTATCGCTCAAACTGAGATCATCGATGTTGAAAAGATCAAGCTTGACTCTGATGTCGAAGAGAGAGCACAGTCTACAATCGAAGAATTCGCTCATAAGTATTTCTGCGAAATGCTGAACTCGCTGACGCTCATTCGAAAATATCGAATCATCAATGACTCAGTGAATATAGAGTCAAAGGTACAAATCGTCGCAATCTGCGACGAGTTTTTTCATGAGAAGTGTACGAAGACGAAACTGAATCTCGAGATGTTTGATATACTGAGGCCGAGCGATCAGTCAAGTTCATTCTGATCTCAAAACATTTCTTACATTGCGAATGTCTCTCTTGTCGCTCTCACTGAAAACTCGACCAGTCTTATCAAGAATGTGCATTCGTAAAACTCGTCAGTAATTTTTCAAACTTGAGGCTGCTCTTATTCTCTTGTAATTATTCATGACTCATAGCAAGAAGACTTTGAGATTCGACGACTCTGCTTCTTTCAAAAAGGTGTCCGGGCGCTTTTCGAGTTCGTAACAATGCCTAGTGTCTTCATTAGTATCGACAGTCATGACACGTAGAAGATCGAGAATATCCTACCTTTTGACCTTTACTATCACAGATGTCAGACTCTTCTTCGTGTTGTCGGCAGGCCTTGAAGGAGTCCGTCTCTGCTCTGCGAGTTCCCTGCGCTGTTGAATGTAAAAGCTGGGGAGCAATCTGACAGTTTTCCGCCGTGTTTGCATGATGGATGATTGCTATCGCGAAGAACGAAGAGAGCATTTCGCGAAAGAGTATGGTAAAGTAGCTGTGAATTCTGGTGACAATTTTGCGATCATAGAAAAGAACGATAGCGAACGAGGTGTGTTGTATAGACAAGGGGAAAAGCGAAGAGGAATTGCGCAGCGCTGCGATTGAGGGTAGAGGATGGAAAGGTTCGGAGGAGGAGGGTAAGTACAGCGTGATGAGAGGTGCCATGTCCTGTACTTATGTCCACTGTCTCAAGACCCAGTCGGCGGTAAAAAGGGCAAGATCTCTTTGTGGTTGTAAGCCAGAAATGGAGTGCAATTCACGAAGGAGCGCAATCCTTGTCAGAGCGCCGGAGACTAGCAGACCCTTGTTCATCAATCGAGTTCGGCTCAACAGTTTTGTCGGTCCGAGTCTTTTGGCCTCGATGTTCTGGCACCGTAAAGCGGCTTCAAAGGCCCCCGGATTGGGACGTCCAAACATCTAAAAGTAGATACTGAGTGTAAATCTGAATTGCCGAGTGTATATCTTGACATTTTTTAATAGTATTTCACGGTAAAAAAACGATAACGGTGTCAAAAGATTTTTGTTTATTTCTCGTAAACCTGTATTTAATTAAACCGTAATAATATCGATATCCATAAAAAACAGTAATCTTAGTTAATCGATAGCTTTAATCGACAGTATTTACCAGTATACAGTGACAGTACGAGCTACACTACCATCACCGATAAAGCAAATCATGGATGTTCGCTAAGGTAGGTAATTAATCAGATTTACACTTCATCACTGTTATGCGCATAATAAATCCTTCGCTCAAAGGGGCACGGATAAAGCTTCTTCAATTCTTTTCGACCTGCAGTATTTTCTCCGTCCTATACAATGCCAACAAACGGCGCAAGCGTCTCAAAGAGAACAATAGGCAATCGAATATCAAAACTACCGAAAACAAAAAGAAGACGCACACAGCCGGCTAATGACGACAGTGTATGCGAACAGTGCCGAAAGATCAACCTCCAGAAGGTACTTGACCCCGGTAGAGTTGTTCTCTCGGGGATTAAGTCCCCCAAGGGCATACTCGTCGCGAACCTCGGAACAAGATGTCACAATGCCCCAACGAATAACTGTCAGGCGTGCATATTATTCCATGAGCTTCGCCTTCCAGCGCACCCACAACAAAGCTATGAACTGCGCGCTTATTCGTTCCTGGAGTACAGCACCTTGACAAATTATTCTTTATGCCCGGACGACCTAAAAAGCAAAGACCAACCTTACCTTGCCGTCGTTTCGGGTAGATACGCAGGCGACCGTCTTAGGCAGCATACCAAAGAGAAAGGCTTCCTCTTCTGCCGCGAAGGCATTGCAGAGAAGCAGCAATCACTACTCATTCCCCAGGAACTCAAATCTGAAGTAAATTTCTCTGCTATAAAAGAATGGTGGGAATATTGCAGACTAAACCACAAAAGACTCTGTTCGATTGAAAAAACTCAAATAAGGAACTTCAAGCTGATTGACTGCAATACGCTGTCAATAGACGCCGCTCCCTCTTCCTGTTCGTATGCAGCCTTGAGCTATGTATGGGGCAAGCCTCCATCTGAATCGGAGACTTCTGGCAGTATCAATGGCAGCAAATTCTCGCGGACGGCATTAGATGCTATTTGTGCCTGCAAAGAACTTGGAGTATCATATCTTTGGGTAGATCAATATTGCATCAACCAGAACGATGCAGCGGAAAAACAAGAGCAAATCAGCCAGATGGACATAATCTATCAGCAGGCAGAAATTACCATCATCGCCGCCGCCGGGAGTGGCGCAACTGCAGGACTCCCTGGTGTAAATGGAACACGGCGAAGAACGCCCTCGGCAGCAACGATCGAAAACATTCGCATTATGTCGAGCTCACCTCACCCGCACCACACTATCCCCGCCACAACATGGGGCTCCAGAGGCTGGACGATGCAAGAGGCGATCCTGTCACGTCGGCGACTCGTATTCACCGAGGATCAAGTTTATTTCGAATGCAGAGCAATGAACTGCCAAGAGAGCTTGAAGATACACCTGGACATGATTCACTCCAAACGCAGAGACAAGACGTTAAAATTCGTCCACTCTGGCGTCTTCGGAGGCAGTGAAACCACCTGCTTCGCTCCCGTCGACGCCCAAAATACGGATCATTGGTCCAACATGTCACACTACCTGGAGTATGTCCAGGAATATTCGACAAGGAACCTGACAAACGATGATGATGCCCTACGAGCGTTCGAGGGCATTATTAAATATCTTGAAAAATCGAAATTTGCCATTCTCCAGATCTGGGGTGTGCCATTTATGGACCCGCAAAATTTTCCTCCCGATCAATACAACAGTGATTCACTCATAATTGGCCTTCTATGGGGACACAAACAGCAGTGCTGGTCGCCTTCGGGTCCGCATAGGCGCGACGAATTTCCATCCTGGTCATGGGCAGGATGGAAAGGAGGAGTGCGGTTTTATATTACCAACCGGGATATTTACGGTGTCCTCAGAGTTCTGGCGAAGGAAATCTTGTTGGAACCGGAAACAGGGCAAACGATCAACTTTTTAGATTTCCTTCGGAACCAATCCCGTCCAAACGAGATATTTTCTTACCCAAAGGCGCTACATCTCTACCTTCCAGTTTTATTACCCAATAGCATTACTGCGGTTCCTGGCCTTGAGGAGAATGGATCTTGGAGGCTGGGGGATTCTGTAGATGGAAATCTAAACATATCTCAATGTCCGAGAAACAGTATACCCCTCGAGGAGATGTTTAAACGGAAACTCTTAGAATTGCTTTTAATCGCAGAAGATACACAGAGAATGTATCTTTTTGTGATTGAAAACCTCCAAGATTCTGCTCGCCGCGTAGGTATCATGACAGCAGACTGTCCAAGGAGCTGGCGAAATTTCATGCAGTTACACGTTAGCGAGAGATGGGTACGTTTGGTCTAAAGTTCTACCTCTTATAAGAGAGCCTTAACAGCCTGCGGGCTGGAAAAAGGGGTATTCGGTAGAAGGGGGCGGCGTAAAAGGAGGTACGCCTTCTGGAGCGGAGAAGGGAATACTAGAGAGGGGGAAAAGGGGAGGTACTTTACTGTATATATACTAAAAAGGGAGGAGTAGATAAAGAAGTTCTCCTTTAAAGGAGATGAAGATAATTTTGTTATTAAGAAGTAATACTAATAGCTAGCCAGCTTGGAACTTTCTTTTCTAAAAAAGACTTAAGGTCATAAGGGACGTGGGGAGTAGGGGCTGATACGATGACCTTTCGGTTTGGTCCATGGAACGCAGCAGACTGAGCTTCCTCCTTTGTGAGATGTTCTTTATTGTGCTTCTCGAAGATTTTCCGCACAGGGGTAGATATAAGAAGAGCATGGATTTTCTTCTTATCCCATTGCAGGGCGGCGTTAATGTCCTTACCAATCCATCGCCTTGTGCTTTCAACACCGCCAAGTGGTTGTGGAGCTATCATAGATTGGGACGGTGTGAGGTGATGTGAAGTGATGTAGCTGTGGATGGGGTTGGCGCGAGAAAAGCTGGGGATTTTGAGAGTACACATAGGCTCGATAAGCAAGTGTAATGGGACACACCTGTGCTGAACGACCCAATTATTACAACTTCAAACATCAACCACATCGAGGAATGGCACATATCTTTGCTCGAGAGCGTGATCAAACAGTGGTGCCTTTATCATGAGGGAAATAATGAAAAGGGAGGTGACGTACCTGACGTCGCTGCTCATAACATAGGTAGGTAAATATCAGCCAGACCGATTTGCCCATAGTGAATAAAGGGTCGCTCTCTCGAAGAAAGTGGAAACGGTGTTTGGCTCGAAAGAAACAGCCTTTGAAGTGGAGGCTATACGACGAGTTGTCGAAAATAATGTCAAGATAGCGGAAGCGCATGCTGGGAGTGCAAGTCAGGTTTAAATCCTCACAGAGAATAAGACAAAGTGAGATATTTCTTCTGAGCGACACATTGCTCCATGAAACGAGCTAAAGGTAATTCCTCCACATTAAGTATAACGTGATAACAATCTTTGACACCATCTCAGCGATTGCTTTAGTTTGAAAAGCTCCCTTTTGAAAATCAGCACCAAGCCACTTATGACGTTCCTTGTCTTCTCCTCCGTCGTCTCTCCTCTTCTCACATATTCCCTTATCGCCAGCAGAGAAAATGCAACGCACTCAAATGGAGGAGAACATTTTGCGGATGGCCTAGACCACCAAATTCACCCTCCAAAACTTATCTCTTGACTTCTAACTCCCTAGAAGTTTTCGTCAGCTTGACCAAGAAACCTTCCCACCCCCAAACTTACATCTGACGACTTGGCGCTAGCTTAAAGAGTTATCAAGGTAGGATTAGGCGAGTCTTTGGTTCATTTGTGGTGCCCTGGTCGTTGGTAGCTGAAAGCCTACCAACCGGACTGTCCATGTGTCCATGTGGACATAGGGTCTTTTGTAAGAAGTCCAGTTCCCCCTTTCCACCACAGCATCGGTATTAGTCTCCTCCATAAACGATCTTTTAGAGGGTTGTTCGAAGTGTCTCTCTTCCGAATGTGGTTGATGATGTCGTAGAAATCATGGCTGACTAGCATGCATGCAATTTGGGAAGGCACTCTAAGACACTCTAGAATTTGTATCTGGACTTCTGAAGGTAATTCAAGGAATGGAAAATGGAGAGCGTTGTGACTGCCATGGCCCGACATATTGTATTCGTCCGCCTCCGAGGCTTTACTGTAGACAGGCTCAACGAAATCGAAAACAGGGAGCCTCCTGGTACATTGCAGAAGTCTACCAGTTTTCCTGCGAACCGTAGTCTTGACGAGAACCGCTGAGATTATGCAGAGTGGGAGATAGAAAAGGGTGTCATCGAAGACTGACTCGAAGATATATGAATTTGAGAGCTGAATGATGGACTACATAGTAAAATACCACTTAGTATTAGTACATCGCTAGCTCTCACCTAAACTAGTATTCGCTTACCTCAGGTACTCGACCCTTTTGTGGGGTAAAATCCCGGTCACCTAAATTGGCCTCTTCGGCGCGTCTCTTGCTCAACACGCGCATCAAGGAGTTCAATTTACAATTGTACGATACCAAGATATCTTCTCTTCTGCCGCAAGTCGACTTCGCTCAGTACGAGTATCAGCAACATGTCCGATGACTCAGAAAGTTCAGGCTATAATGCCACTCCCTCAAATTTGAAATTAGAAAAAGCGCTACGCGAAACAGTAAGACAAATCTATAAGGTAGGGAATCTTGAAGACCTGACAATCAGGAGGGTTCGCAAAGCTGTGGAGGAGGAACTGGATCTGCGGGAAGGCTTCTTCAAGGCACACAGCGACTGGAATCAGAAAAGCAAGGATGTAGTCCAGTCCGAAGTTGTAGGTAATTGACTGGCTATCACCAATACTTCTACCACTCACAGAGATTCCAGGACTCTCAATCACATGAACCTCCATCCTCGCAACCGCCTACCCACTCTGGTATCCCTGAGGCATCTCCAGAGAAACGAGAAGCGATTAAGAAATCGAAAGCCCCAGTCAAGGAGAAGAAGCGTGCATCCGTAGGGGAACCGGGACTAAAGAAGCGTCGGAAGAAGGATGAATCAGACAACATGGAATCTGGTGCTGAGTCTAGGAAACCAATGACTAAGCGCCCGGTAACTGAAGCCCAGAAGCGTGCGCGAACGTCAAGCTCGTCTCTTTCGCAAGTGGAGGATGAGGAGCTTGAGAAAGTCGATAGAGCCTTTAGCGCCTCGAAGCGCGAGTCTATCCCGAGCGACGATGTAGTCGCTAAATCAGAGAGTGAGATGTCAGCGGTGCTGGATGAAGCGCCAAAGCCGAAAAGGCAACGTCGGAGTGCTGGGTCTGAACAGCCCAAGACGAAGAAGACCGGGAGGTCGAAAGGTGCAAAAGCGACCGAACAGACCACAGATCCGGATGTTGAAGAAATCAAGCGCCTACAAGGATGGTTGGTGAAATGTGGCATCCGCAAGCTGTGGCACAGAGAGCTTGCTCCATACGACACTGCTAAAGCAAAGATTCGACATCTAAAAGAGATGTTGACAGATGCTGGCATGACTGGCAGGTTCTCAATCGAAAAGGCCACTCAAATTCGGGAAGAGCGGGAGTTGAAAGCCGACTTAGAAGCAGTGCAGGCGGGAGCGAAACAATGGGGCAAAGCGGAGTCTGATGAAGAGGAGACTGGCAGACCAAAGAGGAGGCTGGCCAAGGGTCTCAAAGAACTTGATTTTTTGAATGACGACGACGGTGAAGAGACTGATTGATGATTGTTTCCAAACCTTCGCGCATTGACGGTCAGTGTAGGATTGTTACCCAAGCAGTCGGCGTTACATACCACCAGAGATCATTATGCTTCTCACTTGTTTATGATACTGGGCGAAAGCTCTGGCTTAGCAGGTCCTTAGGCTGTTGAGCGTATTGCATCCACATATGATGCATTAGTGTCTAAGAGCGTTTTTGCCGCCGCTCATTCGCTGTGCAATCAGACTGAATGCGGCAACGGAGGACATGAAGAGAATCAAATTATAGAACTATCACGAATTAATTAGTAGCTGTAGTGCACCAAGGAAAATACAAAGAGACATACAGCGTTTCTCGAGTACGAACTTTCCTCTGCCTCTGTCCTTGCATCGACAAAGAGACGCCGAAGATTAGGTAGATTGGCCTTGAATTGAGTCAGTCCCGACTAAGATCTAGCATCTTGATCATGTTGCCTTACCATGCAGTCAAAGTCCGACTAAGGGCCAAGTCTCTTGCAAAATTCGTGAATTTCTCATGACTTGAAGTGACAAGAGAACCCTCCATGCTCCGGAAAACTAGCGGCCGTTTCGACATGACACCAAACTTTCAACGTTCAAGACAACCCTGCAAACAGTAACTACGTTACCTCCTCACCAATCACCATCCTGGCGTCCAGAACCGGCTAAAGCCCTGTACTTTACCGTCTGCTTTTGCGGAAGATCACTAAATCAAGTGCACACCTCAGCCAAAAGTCGGTCAGGATTGCAGTGAGCCAGTCTCCCAGCGAATTTGTCGACTCTCTTAAGGCGCTGGGATTTGAAGAGTTGGAAGAGGGCGCGGCTTTGGTCGCAGCCTTCAGCGTGTTAGCAGGCCATGGCGGTGAACAGACTTAAGGGTGCCTTTGCAGCCCCGAGGAAGGGGGAGACGTTTGAGCTTAGGGCAGGCCTGGTGTAAGGAATTGCGGCAGCTGTATGTAGACTTGGCTGATCGTCTAATAATACAGATCGCAGTACGCGTATGAGCGGTGTGCATTGCCAAACTGTTACCCCTTGAAGCTCCGCTGAACATACCATAGGAAGGAAGCTATACAGAAGACGATTATGTCCATGACCTTGGGCAAAGACGTTTCGGCGCTTTTCCCTGACGTCTTGAAAAACATAGCGACAGCCGATCTCGACCAAAAGAAGCTCGTGTATTTGTATCTTATGTGCGTAGAGACCTTCTCCGAACAATCCCCAAGCTTTGGGGGCTCGCTTATGTAGGATTAGGAATTATGCCAAATCACATCCAGACCTTTGCATCTTGGCAGTCAATACCTTTGTTCAAGACTCAGAAGACCCGAATCCTCTCGTACGTGCGCTAGCGATAAGAACAATGGGCTGCATTAGGGTGGACAAGATTGTGGATTACATGGAGGAGCCGCTGAGGAAGACCTTACGTGATGAATCACCCTACGTCCGGAAGACAGCTGCAATATGCGTTGCCAAACTATTCGATATAAACCCGGCGCTCTGCTTAGAAAATGGCTTCTTAGAAATATTGCAAGAAATGATGGGGGATCCAAACCCCATGGTTGTTGCGAATGCTGTGACAGCTCTGGCAGAAATTAGTGAAGTGGCACCAGAGACCAAAGCCTTACAGATATCACCGAATACGCTTAAGAAAATGCTCATGGCGCTCAATGAATGCACTGAATGGGGACGAGTAACAATCCTTACAACATTAGCAGATTATAAAGCATCGGATGTGAAAGAGGCGGAGCATATCTGTGAAAGAGTTTCACCACAATTTCAGCATGTCAATCCCAGCGTCGTTCTTGCCGCAGTGAAAGCTGTCTTCCTACACATGAGATATATCAGTCCGGAGGCAGCAAGATCATATCTCAAGAAGATGGCCCCTCCTTTAGGTTTGAAGAACCACTGCGCACTGAGAGATGCAATGCTAATACCACGCAGTGACTCTTGTAGCTTCGCCACCAGAAGTACAATATGTTGCCCTCCGAAATATCGATCTTCTTCTTCAAAAGCAGCCTGATATTTTAAGTAAAGAGCTACGAGTTTTCTTTTGTAAGTATGACGATCCCTCATATATCAAATTCGAAAAGCTAGAGATCATGGTACGGATTGCCAACGATAAAAATGTCGATCAACTACTGGCTGAGCTAAAAGAATATGCTTTGGAGGTCGATATGGATATCGTGAAGCGAGCCGTAAAAGCAATAGGTCAGGTTGCGATTAAGATTGAGAGCGGGAGCGAGAAGTGCGTCAATACTCTACTAGATCTTATTAATACCAAGGTGAATTACGTGGTTCAAGAAGCAATCGTGGTAATCAAAGACATTTTCCGGAAATACCCTGGTTACGAAGGCATAATACCTACACTCTGCCAGTGTATTGACGAATTGGACGAGCCAAACGCACGGGGTTCGCTGATATGGATTGTTGGGGAGTACGCAGAGAAAATTAGCAATGCCGGCGACATTCTCTCTGGGTTTGTGGAAGGTTTCATGGAAGAATTTACACAGGTATTCCTTTCAATGGCGTTTGCAGGAATTGCTACTAACAAAATCTAGACGCAACTGCAAATTTTGACTGCTGTTGTCAAGTACTTCCTGAAGAAGCCGGATCAACCCCAAGCACAAAATTTGGTGCAGAAGATCTTCCAGGCAGCTACCGCAGAGAACGACAACCCAGACGTGCGAGATCGAGCGTACGTTTACTGGCGGTTACTCTCAAGCAATCCCGAAACAGCGCAAAATGTCGTCCTCTCTGATAAACCTCCTATCACCACCACCATCCAATCATTACCATCCGCACTACTCGATCGACTTCTCACCGAACTCTCAACGCTCTCCTCCGTCTACCACAAACCACCAGAGTCCTTCATCGGTCAAGGCAGATATGGCGCAGATGCCGTACAGAAAGCAGCCATAGAGTAAGATTAGTCTGGGTATCTCTATACAGCAATGCTAATACAAGACCTTAGAGAGCAAATGCAAAATGCACGCGAAAACCCCCTCGCAGCAGCAGCCGCCGCAGCCGCCGTCTCGGGCGGCCCCCCTCCGGCCCAAACCAACAACGAAAACCTCCTCGACATTGACTTTGACGGTGCCGCACCTGCATCGACCCAGAAATCCCCAGCGGCAGGCATGTCAGGCCTGGAAGGTCTTGCCGGCACGCCCCAACGAGTTGGCTCACCCGGCGCAGCCGAAAGAACCATGCCCCCAACTTCCGGCGGCAACAATCTGGACGATCTGATGGGCTTGTCGAACGGTATGGGCCAGACGAACGGAAATTACCAGGATGTTATGTCAGGCTTTGCCGGGTTGGATATGAGCGCCAGCGCTCAGCCGCCGCCACCGCAACAGCAGTTGGCGGATGGTGGGAAGAAGACTAATGAGGATTTGCTGGGCTTATTCTAATTATAATGAGGATGGGTGGGTACTTCCTGAATGAACGAGAGGCGAATTTTTTGTCTGGCTTTGAGTGTGGCGCATGCGGTTCCGAGGCGTCTTCCTAATAAATAGCATGGCATTTGTGGATGGCTTGACCGAATGTTCATTCTATGAGGAGGGAGGATTCATACTTGGCAGCTGATGAAAGATGTCTGTATCGAAAAATCTCTGAAACTCGAAGCGTGTCCGGTGTACCTCTAACAGGTATTTTTCCATCGCGCAGGTCCTCGACTCCAGTATGAGACTTACTGCACTGCAAGGCATCGATAAAAATAAGAGCAAAGCGGAGAAGAGATAGTGAGTGACTAATTCTCCAGAGAGCATTCCTCGAAAACACAGAGGCTACGCTTCAAATCCTGCATCTGGCGACCTTCCCACCTTTCTTCCGGTAAATGCGATCTTTTGTGCCATTACCATCTCTAGCATCTACCTAAATGGGGGTTTTCTCCCGCTTCATTTACTGGGTTCCTGAGAAAGCGGACTGGGGATGGGCGGTTTGCAATGTTAGGCGTGGATGGAAATGTGTAGGGTGGTGTTGGAGACAATGGTGTTGTTCTTTATGTCCTATATCCTGGACAAGTGAGAGTTTTCGCATTGTTCTGAAGTCTTCGATCTGTTTTTGGCGACATCTGATCCATCAGCTCTCCATCAGCTCCACTGTTCTCAAGTTCCCCGAGTCGTTCTCGCAGCCCTCTGTTCCGACCTAGGTCTAAATGTTCATACTGTCATTGTCAAGAACCATAGCCAACCCCCCTCCCCTAAAGCTCGGCCCATTTAAACTAAACCATTTCAACTCTCCAGTCCTCATTCCCTTTCCACCATTCCACAAGCACAAATTCCCAACCCTAACATTCCATAACTACAGCCCCCCAAAAAACAACACAGTCCCACAAACCATTTCACAATGTGCACATGGCACTACCTCCTGCACCCCTGCTGCAACCTCGTCAACCAGCGCAAATGGATCTACTGCGACATCTTCCGCCACGACAAGCGCGAGTGCGTTGTTCTGCAGACGCCCACGCAGACGTGCAAGCAGTTTTGCTTTCGCTGCTTGGAGCAGACGTGGAAGGAGGCCGAGGAGACGGAGACGTACCAGAGGGAGGTAAGGGAGATTAGGGGGGAGGGGAGGTTTGAGTTGCCGGAGAGTGGGCGGTGATGGGGGGGGGGAGAAAGGGGGAAGGGGGAAATGGGGAGGGGAGATAGTGATAAGGATGGGTTTTGAAGAGAAGATGAGGTTTAGATAGTAATAGAAAGGGAATTCGCTTGCGGCTCGGCGTATCCGAAGAAATGAAACTTGTGGCCCGTTGGGAATGTTGTCGTAGAGTAGGATCATTCTATATGCGATGTAATCTGGAAGTCTGGGTTCGAAACGGTAAGGCGCTCAAACAGGGTCTTAGAAGATGATCCTCGGTGTCGAAAGCACCTATGTTGCTTTCCTATAACTCGGTACACTGGTCCAGCGTTGGGAGCGTGGAAAATGGAGCTCGGATAAACAGGATGAAAGCTCTTTGGGCATGATCGTGGCTCTGCCTCGCTTTGAGCATGAAATAGTACCAGATGCAAAGTTTTGATGGATGACTCGGCTCTGCCTCGTCGAAGACTTGGAGAGGGACGGGCTTGAACAGAAATAGAGTACAGATCTCCACATGTGAGATAAAGATATACAACGAGAAGCTATTGAGGTTACGATATTAAGCAAGCAATGGTTGTATCGTTGGAGGAAATAAGGGATGAAACGCACACATGAGTCGCACAAGCAGCACCAATGGGAGTCGAACTTATAGTAGTGATATTCTAACACTCATCCCAGTAGTTGCGTCTCTCCACGCCTTACATCATAGGAGAATACTTAAAACTTGCAAATTGGGTGGACTAGCGCCTTTATTCAACCCAGGTATTCGCAGAAGCTGTCTCAGCAACGCAGTCAGATTGCACAAAAATTTTTACATCGCCAGGGTCACTGACTAATCCGACACGTTCGCTGTGCTTTTCGACTTACGAGTCCAAATCCGCCTGAGTCCAGATAATTGCATCGTTCTTGACAGGGCCTCAGAGTGCCATGGCCGATGCGCTTGTACAGAATCCAGACTGACTCGCCTTCTAAGAGAATTGATGCCAGCATAAAGCAGACGAATCTCTGGGTCTGTGAGTAGGCTGTCCGAATACAGATGACAACTCCGTGGGAAGGAAGACTCTGGCTTGAACACGCCGATTTCATGCTGGTTGCCTTTATAGATTCCCTGCTTGCTCAGTGGGCGAACTGGATTTCATGGTAACGGATACCCACCATCCATCGCCCTTAAGCCATATTGATGCGGCTGTGACCTAACCATGCCGATCTTCACCTATCACTTGAATCGTCTGAAGGGCTCGTGATGCCAGAGGTTGGCTTGTAGTCCTTATACTCGGGCGTGACGTCCAGCAAAGGGTATCTGATAGTCCCTTTCACCGAAGCCCAAGACCACGTCGGCGCACGCCACTCCAAAGAACGCCTGGGAAGATAATTCGGATTGTTTCAGCAGCTTTCCCATAGCAAATCCTGTTCTAAAAGTAGTTTCACGACCTCGTATCTCCTTGATACAAACATATTTAGAATTGCTCACGCCTTCCAGATTAACGACTTTGTACGGCAATACCGTTTAGTGGTCCATTCCCAAGAATATAGTATCTTATGATGAAGGATCTTGTCGCCGTCCGAAATTATTTGCGCTCGAAGCTCAACAGCCTGGGCCTTGCGCCACACAATTTTCGCTCCGATCATGCGGGAGGGCGATATTAGTCGGTAATCACTTCTTTCTCTACTTCTTCCGTCGGAGAAGCAATGAGATACAGCATATTGCACGAACAGCATTTCGTAAGGTAGTACCACCCAAAGTATGAAGCTAGTATCTTCACAAAGTTCACCTGAAGCAACGTCATCACAGGGTGCAATTGGCGGATGATTGAAAGGTAAAAGGGAGGGAGAACAAACGCATCAAAGAAATTCAGCGAACAGAAAATAGCAGAATAGAAAACCCATAACCGGTAGAATTGGAGAGCTAGAAGCTGCATTCAATAGAGTCGTCCTTTCCTAAAGAGATTTCTCTATTTTCCTGAGTGATGCAAATCCTACTTTTTTAGATGTGCTCAACAAGATGATATCGTTGTAGATGTTTATCGAATGCTTAATGTCGTGTAGCCGTTTAAACGTAGACTGATAGGTGTATTTCCACTTCGCTAATCATGCTCTTTGCAAAACTTATCAAGGTACCCTGTCCTCTCTGCTCGCGAATATTGTCGGCTTCCTGTCGCTGAGCAACATCTTGTATCGGCTACCATGAGAATTGAGTCCCTAAAACTGTTGAGGTCTTCCAACACTTTATGAAGCCTGCCTCTTCTCCCATTCCTCGGGTGTAAAGCACTTCGGTGTCCAAGCATGTATCGCAGCAATCTCGGTCTTCAAAGCGGAATTTACGAGGCGATGCCGTGCGAGTGTGGTTTTCTTTGTAAATTGAGGAGAAACGATGATGGCTTCGAATGCTTGACCGCAGCCACCTGAGAGTGTTCTTGATTTAGCATTCATAGAAACCTAAAATTCTGACCACAACACAGAAACCTACCAGACATATCATTGATGTCCACGTGTTTTGCTTCAAGCTTTTCTGTGAGAGTAGTTTTGAGGGTAGCGGGGGTAACGCCAGAGGTATTCGCGGCTTCTGCAGCTTGGGTGTCTGTCTCGGCGGCGCTCATACTGGCAAACCGACCTATTCGAGGTTGCTGGAACTGTGCTAGCCTCTGAACATGGCGAAATCTTGGCGGGTTGATGAAGCGCTGCATTGATTGAAGTATTGATGAGGATTCGAGTTTCCATCTAGCGAGAGATCTTCGCTCGGGTGCTTACATGAGATCTGACGTAGATCCGCAATTTAAAGTTATCGCTACCGATCAGGTTTTGCAAGGGTGGAAATAGCTCCGAAGGGCCTCGATCGTTATAGAATGAAACCGTTTTCTACCAACTCTTCTCTCCATGTTCCGCTCACCTTTGAAGCAGATAGTGAAGATGAGCACTTATACTACCGACAAGGCCAGCCCTTTCACAAGGGCGGTCATTAGCTCTTTAAGAAAGTTGTAAGTACATGCGGGCTGGATACCAATGGACCGATTGTTAATTGTTTGTTTACTTCGTAGGTATCCGGAAGCCTTGGCGGACAAGAGCTTTGATAACACTGGATGTAAGTATTGCGTGGTCAGAGTGATGAGGCTAGTGGACGAATCGTGCCTATATGTCTCCTGAAGTACTTCTAGAAGCTCCTTTCGATCCAATACGGCGGCAGATGAACTCAGTACTTCTTACGATTGATCTCACAAAAGCTGTGGCCGACGAGGCAATCGAGCGCAAAGATTGCGTTGTTGTCGCATACCGTACAGACACCCATCGCTGTTAACGTAACATCAAGGCCTTCGCTGACCGCGATCTAGATCCCATAATCTTCAAGGGCTTGAAAAGCCTCACCTTGGCAGACTCCCACCAACAATCATTACTAAGGCTAGCACTCGAGGGTATAAGCGTACAGTAACTCCAATCATCAGGCTCCCGGGCCGTTTGCTCATCCCCTATTCCCAGGTCTACAGCCCCCACACGGCAATCGACGCAGCGCCAGGAGGGCTTGGCGACTGGCTAGCAGATATTGTAACAGGCACCCTGCCGAATCCTGAGCCGGCTACGAGAACAGCACATCCGGAGATATCGGAGACGAATTCTATGAATACGGACTCGAGCAACAACCAAGACGAGTCGAAGAAGGACCCGTTGGTAGAGCAAAGTGGAGATGGAAAAGACAATGAAGATGAGAAAACACCGCAGCATAAGCGGTTGCAGCGACCAAGGATGTCATTACAGCGCACTTACTCCAAACCTACATATCCAACGAAACCTTCAGAACCCGAGAAAACAGATCTAGACCTGACTCCGTACGTCTTTTCTCTTGTGTTCTAATACATTACCGCAAGATAACTCACAGGCACCCCAGATCCTCCGCCGACCATACCCGCGCAGTAATCCACCCCGTCACTGGCGTCAACGGTAATTTTTCACTGTCCCCACACCCCCGAACAACCCCGAACTTACCCCCGCCCCCACAGGCTTCGAGTCCGCCGGCATGGGTCGCCTCATCACCTTCTCTTCCGCCCAACCCCTAACCCATCTAATCGAGCGCATCGCCCGCGGCGTCGGCAACCCCAAGGGCTTCCCCGTCGCGATCCCGCAAACCCACCAGGTTGAAGACATCCAAATCCGCACCGTAGGCATCTGCGCCGGCAGCGGCCACTCAGTCCTGAAAGACTGCGACGCAGACTTGCTGTTCACGGGCGAACTGAGCCATCACGACGCGCTGGCCGCGACGGAGAAGGGTCAGTGCGTCGTCACGCTGTTCCACAGTAACACGGAGCGCGGGTTTCTGTCTGGGGTGCTGAAGGAGACGCTGACCGGGGTGTTGAGGGAGGAGTGGAGGAAGCTGAGGGAGGAGCTGATGGAGAAGGAGAGTGACTTGAGTCCGGAATGGGAGGATGCGCTGGAGGATGAGGATGTGCTGGTGGAGGTTAGCGAGCGGGACCGGGATCCGTTTGGGATTGTGATTTTGCAGAGTAGTGCGCAGGTTGGGAAACCGTTGAACTAATGGCAATAATGGACGGCGCGATGATTTGGGGATGATCGGCGAATCGATTAAACAGCGAGAGAGGTATGTTTTGGTACTCTGTAATTTTAGCGTATACTGTAATAGGTTTTTTTCTCAGGCGGAACTAATATCGAAGCCAAAAAACCACTGCGATTCAGCAAAACAAAACTACCTGCAATTGCAGACCACTTTTGAATTTGAGAGTGAAAATTCCCAGGCTTCTGGAACCACTCTGCTCATCCCTCATGATAGCCGCCGACGACGCCGGCAAGTCCGGCTTTGCCACAAGAAGAATTGGACACGTGAATCTATCTGATCACTTCAGAATTGCTTTACTCACATTGTCACTTGACTCAATCGTTCTTTGTGGCGTGTTTGGCCTATGAGTGGTTATTCACTGAGTCTCTGCAACTCCCGAGTCCATATTCATCAGAGTATGAACCATATCGATTGCTTTCCTTTTAGACTATGGTTGATTGATTTTTTGATACCCTCTTACCCCCCTGCCCCCTTCCCATCCTCATTTCAGCACCTTCTCCGCCACGGAAACTGCGCACCACATCAATCTCGACCCTGCCTCTAAGTCCGACATATCAGGACTGGAGTACATACCATCCACCCCCGTATTATCCGGCTCCACAAATGCCTCCTTGACCTTCCCGTTTTCGACAAGTAGCGCGTACCGCTTTGATCTGTCGCCGCCGAAGATGGCCGCGCCGTCAAAGGCTAGGTCGAGGGATTGGGTGAAGCAGGCGGTGGGGTCGGCGAGGAAGCGGATCTAAGGGGGGTGGGTTAGTGGGTAGTGGGGAGATGGGGGCCGGGAAAAGGGGGTTTGTGGGTGGAAACGGCGGATTGGAGGACATACGCCGCTTTTTGACGTGGGATCGAGGGAGGAGGCCCAGGCTTTCATGCTGTGGGGGAAAAGGTTAGGGTGGGCTGATAGCTGTTCGGTTGAGAGATGATGGGAATGTGATGGGAGGAGAAATACATCGGGGTCCAGGACAGAGGGGCTTGAAGGGAGTGAGGTGCAGTGAGATTATAGGTAACAGGAACGACGGGGGTCCGGGAAAAGTGACAGCATATGTCAAAGAACATAGAAAGATGGCAAACACCTTCAGCAGAGCAACAGAATGGTTGGGAAGGTATAGACATGGTAATAAACGGGCGAAGACAGTTTAGAGCATGATCGACTGCTTGAAGAGAATTGGGTAGAAATATGGGCTTGTAGACGAGTGAAAGCTCACACAAAAGGATCATTGACAGAGACCACGAAGACTTGACCGGCGGAATTCAATTTAGGGCTGTTGATGTAACCGGGTAGGTGGGTTGCGGAGCATGATGGACCTAGGGTCTCGTAAGTGGTTTGTCCAGAGAAGCCCTAGGTGTTAAGCGAGATGCAGATGAGGCAGTAAAGCTGTGTATATCAGGACTGTAATAAGGTTCCATAAAGTAGCCAGCAAAAGCAGCCAGCATAGACATGAAACATTTTGAGTAGCTTGACGCGAGGTTGGGAGACCGTGGTGATGCATGATCGAAGTGGCAGTTTTGTTTGATGGGAATTGATTGAGAGGATTGCCATCGAAAGAAATGATAGTGAGACTCGGAAGACTTGAAATCCGGCGATCTGAACTCCGGGATTGACGTACTGAATGCTGCAGGAACACCAATGATAAGCCCCTTGCCCGTAAGCTCTTTCGATAGGTTCACTTTGTTGCCGGGCGAATTCTCGACAAGCGCATCCAAATCGGGAATGCTGTCGCCAACTTTGACGTATACCGGCGCGGTTTGATGGAAGGATGCTTGGGCCACTCTGGGTAGGCGACCGGCCAATCTGCTGCTGAGTCGGGCTTGGAACATGATGCTAGATGTGCTAGATGTGCTAGATGTGCTGGATGTCGTGGTGGCACAATGCTTAGCAGCTGAAAAGTACCTTAGTGAGGGTCGGTGTAAGTGCGGTCGTACGGAACAGGTACCTAGTACCTACAATACTTCGGGGTCTAGGACAGCAATGCCTGCCGCCCCTGATTGGCCAGGGTCTTAAGGAGTTGAACTCAGTTGAGAAGGCCTTTTCCCGGTAAGAACAAAGACTGCTTTAGTGTGGAACTAAGGCAGCTTTCATAGGGGGAACTTTGAATGTCGGATGCAAAGTCAAGGCGCCTTGGATTTACTCGTGCAGATTCGCATGGATTGGCGGGCACCTTGTTCGACCTGGCGAGAGAGACAATTGGCCCTTGCCCGGTAGCTGACATGCAGCAGATCGAGTAGATGGCCACATCATTTCCCCGTTCTGCGGTTGCTGCTGACTCTCTATGCATGTCCTGGCAAGTGGCAAGCAGCACGATGCGCCCTCTGTTGCTGAACCTGGGCAGCTCCCTTCTGACTGGGTACCAAGCAGTGGGAAGAGACTCCTTTCAGGCTGTCATCCGAATCATCGAGATTTAGAGTATCTATCAGATGTGATGATAACATACCTCTGTATCAACATGCGAATTAGATATACATCGTACTTATTCCTTGTGATGTCGTTACTGCTGTGATGGGAGCATGGGGACTCTCCCTGCAGACGGCGTTCTCGGTTAGATTATGATGCACCAGCGATTTTAGGCCGAGGGAAAGAAAGATCTGGGGAGATTTCGGTGCTGGACCGAAGACGGCTATCAATCCATTTGACGACACACTGATATCTTCATCTATCTATCTCACTGTACACTATCGAGCCAGCTCACGCAAAATATGACTGCGAAGATCGTAGTCCAACTTGTCGTTTAGGAATGACATTTACCCTAACCCCATCTTACCTGCGAAAAGTAGTGCGGCCGTTCCCCGCGCTATTGCCTACTCGATCTTTGGGTCGCAGTGGATACTTTCATTCGCTCCTGGTTTGTCCATCACCCCATCCCCCCTCGTTCTAGGTCTTTGAGTATATCGCGCATTCGATGCGCATTGACGACAAGATGGACGGGAGTCAAGGTGTCGGTGCTGTCGGCACGAATAGCTCGAGCGACTTTGTAAGTAGCAGACTTCTGCCCGCAAAGCTTCCGACGGAAAAGGAGGAAAGGCTAATTCTTGTCATGCAGGTGCGAAAACTCTACAAGTATGTACTCAGCGTATCCCACACAGTCCTCCGCGATTAGCGTAAAGGGCATGCTGACGGTCATGGAAGAATGCTCGAGGATCCAACCTACTCCCAGGTTGTGAGATGGGGTGACGAAGGGGATAGCTTCGTGGTGCTGGAGGTAGGATTAGTTACAACGAAAATGGATCGTCGGAAATATCTGACTTCGGTCTTAGAATGAGAGGTTTACCAAGGCTATCCTTCCAAAGCACTTTAAGCACAGCAACTTTGCGAGCTTCGTCCGCCAGCTGAACAAGTACGACTTCCACAAGGTCCGACATAACAATGAAGAAAGCGGGCAATCGCCCTACGGCTCCGGGGTGAGTGGAGACCTTTGTGGCACCTATCTTGCAAAGCTGAACTAAACAGGCGTGGGAATTCAAACATCCAGAGTTCAAGGCGAATAATAAAGAATCCTTGGATAACATTCGTCGAAAAGCCCCCGCGCCTCGAAAACCAACACAGGTCGTGGACGACGCTTTACCCACCCAGCAGATGGATCTAGTAAATACCCAGCTTGTGGCTACCCAACAACAACTCCAGCAGTTGCAGGAGCGCTATAACGAGATGAGCGTACATCATTCGATGCTTGTGCAAGAACTCATCGGCGTGCAAAAGACTGTTGTAAACCACGAGCATGTAATGCAGAATGTGATGAGTTTTCTCCACCAAGTGGATGCAAGGCAGCGCCGAGATAGTAAGATTGGGGGACCATACGCACATGCGGAAGAGGCCAGTGCACCATCTGCAGCTGTTGATCCGGCACTGCAGCAAATCACACCCTTAGAAGATGAGCCTGCGTCCCCACTGCAGAATGCATCAAAGCTGTTAAGTGATCTCAATGCGGATGTCCAGTTGAATTATAAGAACCTCGAGCACATATCAGATATGCATAACCGTGCCAACGGAACGATGTCGACACCACCCCCCGATTCGGCAACTCGCAGTCATCCCGGGGCACCCACCTCAGCCGGCTCAAGTTCATCAATGGGCTACGCCAAGTTACATGGCGAACCCGAGGCCGTTGTCTATCCAGTTGGACATAACAACGGCATTGATCCAATGTATAGCGAGCACATTCATAACATTCCCTACCCAATGCCACCGAAAGAAGAAGCAGTACCACCAGGTGCTCGTAGACCTCATCTTGATGCTCGCAAGAAGAGTACCCAGGTCGATCCAGGATGGGTCCGGCCTCCTCAGATTTTACTGGTTGAAGACGATCCAACATGTCGAAGAATCGGAAGCAAATTCTTGTATTCTTTCCACTGTGCCATAGATAGCGCAGTAAGTCCTCCGACCATTAGCATGTGCTTGATGTGCTGACCCTTCTAGTTCGATGGCTTGGAAGCTGTCAACAAGATGAATGCGGGATCCAAATATGATCTGGTGTTGATGGACATCATCATGCCGAATCTGGATGGTGTGTCAGCCTGTCACTTGATAAGGCAATTTGACCACACCCCTATCATTGCCATGACTTCGAACATCCGAAGTGACGACATTTCAATGTACTTTCATCATGGTAATGTTCCTGACTCTTAACAATATGCTATCTGCTGACCAATGCAGGAATGAATGATGTACTCCCCAAACCATTCACCAAGGAAGGTCTCTTGAATATGCTTGAGAAGCATCTTGGGCATCTGAAGAAGATGCCAGATGGGATGGAAGCCATGGTACCACAACCAATGACCCAGAACTCGACCGGGCATTCCCTTAAGGATGAAAGCTCTCCGAACCAATCACCCTCAACAATTTCGAATTGGCAATCGCCAGGGCAATTTCCCGTGATTTCGCCTACTCACAGCGGACCGCCAAACGCTTACATGCAACCGATTAACGCACCGCCGCCGTATGGCATGGAGCCAAGTCCGATGCAATACCAGCCACCTCACACTCCTCTTGGCGCTCCTCGGCCACCGCAGCATCGACGGCAAATATCAGAGCTAGTGGGAGCAGATGACCTTTCGAACGACCAAAAGCGACAGCGGATATATCCTCAGACGAACCCTTTGCCGTTGAATCGTATGCAGCGAGGGAGACCGGGGTGATTCAAGCCATTTTAAGTTTTTCGGTTGTTAAATACCTATTGGTATATAATCTATGTTCACGTCGTGATGGGATCGGGTGGACAGTTATCATTTTCCGCGATCTCTACCCAGCAGCCTGAGTGGATCTAAAACTCTTGGAAATCATCCTTAGTAGCATGGTGTTGGTTGGTTTGGTGCATGGGCTTGGAAAGCTTTGAGGTGAAGAAGCTCCGGGTTGGAAGGCCTTTCCATGCTGGATTTGCGACTGGCATGAGTCAAAGATTTTGTGAGTCAGACAAAAATGGATGATAATGTAGGATCTATATGTACCAGTAGCCCATCGCATGTGATCAATGGTGTGAGGTCAATTTACACTTCTTTGTTCCGTGATTCTAGAATTTGCGTGGACTTTGGTGAGGATCTAGACCTCTGACGCGGCCGCTCAATTGAAAATCGATGCACAGCAATCCGGTCGGGACGCATCTAGACTCAACGTACAGCCTACCGCAATAATGGCGCCCAAAGGTGCCAAAGCTGTTAAGGCTAAGCAAAAGTCCCAAGATGAGCAGAGAGAAGCATCTCTCCAAGCCGTCGTGAGTAGGACATCCAACAGGGTACTAGTGTTCAGCAGTCCGTATTGACTCAAGGCAGGTCCTCGCTGATTCCTTTGAAACGCGCTTTATCCCATTCACACTGGAACGGCCAAGAGTGCGTCTCCTCCCCGGAACTGAAACTACCGGCTAGGAATATGCTTATGCCTCGATATAGTGCCTATTGCCGCTGGCAAACACGCCGTTAATTGAATATACCCTTGAATTTCTAGCCAATGCGGGCGTTCAAGATATCTTCATATATTGTGGCCTTCATACCGAACAGGTCGAAAACTACATTAAGTAAAGAAGTCCCATGCCATCGGCCACTTGACATATTCTGTCACTAAACCATTCTCTCTTCTTACCAGCGCCTCAAAATGGAAAAAATCCACGTCCCCATTCCGCACTTTAACGCTCCTCAAATCGTCCGCAAATTCTGTTGGCGATTGTATGCGCGACCTCGACAACCGCGATCTCATTGTGGGTGATTTCCTCCTAGTCTCTGGCGATGTAGTCTCGAATCTTTCCCTCGAACCTGCTCTGGCGAAACACCGAGCCCGTCGGGAGAAGGACAAGAATGCAATTATGACAATGGTCTTGAGGGAGGCGGGTGTCCAGCATCGAACGAAGAGCACGGGAAGACATCCAGTCTTCTTGATAGACCCTAGTGCTGAGAGGTGTATACATTACGAGGAAATGGGCCATGGTGGAGAGAATGGGAGATACGTTATGCTTACCCCGGAACTACTCAAGTCTCACGGAGAGCTCGAGATCCGGGAAGATCTAATAGATTGCTCGATAGACATCTGTTCACTCGATGTGCTCGGCCTTTGGAGTGACAATTTCGACTATCAATCTTTGAGAAAGAGTTTCCTATCGGATGTGCTCAAAGACTATGAACTAAATGGGAAGACCGTTCACACATATATAATAGCCGACCAATACGCAGCACGAGTAAAGAGTTTAAGAGCGTACAATGCTATCACTAAAGATGTGACTAACCGGTGGACATATCCACTTTGTCCGGATAGTAATCTCGTCCGAGGCCAGAGCTACCGCTTCGGTAGGGGCAAAGTCTATGAAGAGGAGAATGTCACACTTGCTAGAGGTAGCACAGTGATGAGCAGAAGTGTACTAGGTCGTGGGACAGCAATTGGGGATGGAAGTACCGTCGGAAGCAGTGTAATAGGACGAAGTTGCAAAATCGGGAAAAATGCCATTGTTGAAGGATCCTACATCTGGAACAATGTTACAGTAGAAGACGGATCAGTAGTGAGGCAAGCAATTATCGCAGACGGGGCCATCATAGGAAGAAACTGCACGATTGAACCCGGCGCATTAATCTCGTTTGGGGTTCGAATAGCGGACAATACCAAGGTCCCCGGAACAAGCAAGATCACTCGGGCGAAACGAGAAGCGGTAGAGAAAAGCACACAGACCGATAGCGCTATCGTGGGTAAAGGCGGTGAAGGCTACTCGTATTCTCCAGATTCCGACGACGATTCCGACGCCTCAAGTGCCATCTCTTCTCATCTAGTCTACGCCAACGCTCCCGCATCACATTCCACCTCTTCGATATCTTCCTTTAGCGATTCGGATCCCGATTACGAAGCTCTTTCTGGCGGCTCCCGTCGCAGCAGCTTCGTCTCCAATGGATCAGGGGATGCTGCACAGAATCGTGACTTTCACCTCGAAGCAACAGCTAGTATCTTTGACGGTCTCCAGAAAGGAGATCTGCCAGAGAACATCTTCCTGGAGCTCAACGGCTATCGAATGGCTCAAGATGCCAGTCAGCGCGAGGTGCGCCACGCCGTCGTGGCCGCCTTGATGAAGAGGATCTCGAGCTTGATAGGTGACGATGACGGCGCCGAAGCGACAGAGGCAAAAGTTCGTGAGGCCGTCGAGACGGTTCTCAGAAAATATAAGGAGCTTGCCGAACGGACGATCTTCGACAAGGAGGAAGATGACAAGGATGATCAGGTTGACTTCTTGATGCTTGTGCAAAAGGAAGCAGTTGGGAGAACCAATGGGAGGAGGGCTCTGCTTTGCGTGTCCAAGGAACTGTATGATTTAGAGGTTGTGGAGGAGGACGGGGTTATGCAGTGGTGGGAGGATGAGCGCAGTCAGGGAGGGGATTTGGGGGAGGTTAGGATGCTGACGGAGGCGTTTATTGTGTGGCTGAAAGAGGCCGAGGAGGAGGAGGATGATGACGATGAAGAGGAAGATGAAGAGTAACGAGAATCCTCAGACCTGGAGATTGGTGTAAACCCCGTGACTGAGTTGTTGCTGTATATGATACCCCCGAAAGACACCTCGAAATGCAACGCCGGCCCCATGCGTATTGAATCACCCCAACATGCGAGCGCTCCATCATCACCTCCCCCTGTACAGATCCACCTACCCACCTCCAACCCACATGCCAATTCACACCTCCTCCACCACCTCCGCCACCTCCCCCCCTTCCTCCCCTTTCCTCCCCCTCCTCCTCTCAACCTTCCCCTCCCTCTTCCTCGTCCTCATCTCCACCCTCTCCACCTCACTCAACACCCGCGGCCGCTCCTCAATCCCCGGCCCCCACGGCGCCACAATCTCCGTCACCACGTGCCTGATGTGTTTGCTGACGCGCCACGCGCCCGCGATACGCACCACGTCGCCCGTGCGCAGCGCCGAGGTGGGGTCGGAGACGAGGTGCGAGGTGTAGGTTAGGAAATGCTGGGTGGGAGGTCAGTTTAGGGGGTTGGTTGTATGCGGAAAGAGGGGGGGAAGGGAGGGGTGGGGGGGAGGGGGAAGAGGAGGAGGAGAATGGAATCGGGGAGGTACCTTTCGCAAAAACGAGTTATAGACCTGTTTTGCCGTGCGGACTTTGACCGCTTTCATCATTTTGCCCGCAGAGACGACGACGCCGCAGAGGGATGGGGGAGGTCGCGAGGGCATTTTGCGCCTAGGAGAATGGTGGTGGCCAGTGCTGGGGCTCGTGGTTTGGAAAGGGGTTTGTGGGCTGGGTGGGTGAGATGAGGGCTGCGGGATATGATGGGGTATGGAAGACAGAAATCTGCGCCGGGTCGGGGAGCGGGTGAGCGCCGCTTTAGACGCGAGGGATGGCGCGCGAACTTGGGTGGTTCTGGGTGGAGGGTGAAGCTGCTGCTACTTAACTCCTGCTTCTCGAAACCCATGGTTTACGTGTTCTCTTTCACTTCTGGGCTAACAGTTTTGTTGGATTTATGAACGATTAGATCTATGGCTGGGGTAAAGAATTTAGGCGCAGCAGCCTCTTATGGGAAAAAGCAGCAACCATAAAGAGAAGATCTGCTTCAATATCAACCCCGTTCCCTCACGCTCTTTCAAAACTTCTTCCTTCCTGTCTTCCTGAATACTCTTAATTTCCTATGTTTTGCCCTCTCCTCTCCCTTTCCCTTTCCCTTTCCCTTTCCCCTTCCCCTTCCCCGTCACGCCAACTAAAGTGAAGAGCTTTCCCAGCGCGCAAGCGGGGCCCAAACGAACAATTTTCTAGTCAGGCGACTAGAGGAGCTATTCTACTCGTATGCTTGCGCAGCACGCGCGGGAACCGTAACATCATCGTATACTCGGGATGTCTCGGTCCCTGGAGCAGGAATATTGAGAGAGACTCCTCGCCTGCTGGAAATTTCGGGGTCGAAAAAGTACTGCTAGTCTAATAATAGATGAATACGACCTCGTCCATGGCAGTGCTATTAGAACCTGGAGTGTCAATTGTCGATTGCTTGCTAGAAAACGTACTCGTGCTGCCGAGAAGTCTATAAATCATCAATCAAGATTTAGTGATATACCATTCTAAAAAGAAACAAAATATATAAAGCCTTCTGATCTCGCCATCATCACAGTATGCGCAAATAGCGGGGCCAAGGAGAGCGGTGAAAGATGTTATTGTTAAATTGCTCTGCGGGAAGAGTCAAGCTAATCATGAAATATACAGAATACAAATTCGCTGTTCCATTTCTTGTGAGCAACGGTCCGTCTTTCGACTTTCACCAGCGGCTTTTTCGCCAATAGACGCTGCTGTTGCAATGCAGATCAGATCCTCGAATGATATGTGGAGCTGCTAAGCCACGGCGCAGAAGCAGACGCCCGGGATCCATGAGGGTCCATTGTCTTACACCATTTCTTTTTCAGTACAGATGCTTTTCGAGAATGGATTAGAAGGTTTCGGTGCCCCAAACATTTATCCAAAGACGAAGAGACCCTAGAACTACTGATTCGAGATGGGGCAAACCTTCAAGGTGTCAATTAAGGGGGCGAATCGCCTTCAGATATTGCTGATTGCCGGTAACACATTCTCTCGAGAACATTCTTCCGGGAGCTACAATTTGCCATTTGGCACGAAGCACTTCGGATATGCGGGGTATATGGCCACCGTACTGTCGTTGCGCTCTACGCTGCAAAAGGAAAAAGCTTCGAGATATTAACATTTGCAGTTACCCTGAAAGGTGCCAGAGAACATTTGGAATCAGATGCCTTGGAAGATTACATGATTTATTGGGACAAAGTGGAGCACTGAGTTGGGGAAATGCGACATGAAAAACAACATCCAATAGCAATAGTGGATTGCTGTGATTTAGCTAAGGATCGTTGGGAGATGCCAAGATGGTAAGGCTTTCCATTGATTATCGATCGGCTAGAACAAGAACCTGACATGCAATGCCTCATATGCACCATCTTCCGTACACACACTAACAAAATGTCAAGCTTTGCTGCGTCAATATCGTATCCAGCCAAGGACGGGCAAAAGTAGCGCCAGCGGCGGCAGCGAGGATGGCTGGGAATCGGCTCACGAAGTATTATACATAGTTTATGAAGGCGAGCATTGATCACGTCTCTCAACAGCTCTCTCGTTTTCGCTCCTGAGAATGCTCGACCTACAGCGCGATCAAACGCTCAGCAACACGCGCGTACTTGAAATTTCTATTAGCCAGACAACTTCGTGCCTCCACCCATCGTCGACATAGACGATAAGAAATATACTCATCCAAGCGTGTCCGGTTTTCTTCATCACGACTAGCAAGCACCATGATTCACATCCCACTATCCGGACGGAAAGACCGGCTAGCATATTGTTCAAAACAACAAGGAATCCTCGGTCAGACAAACTGCTTTCCCATGGACTTCATCACGGAATCCCTCACTCGGCGATAGCTGGCCCTACTGGGCAGCGTTGCGCAAAAAATTATCATCGAAGAATTCCACAACCACTCATATCAGATATCTTTGCACGCATTCCCCTCATCCCAGATCAAACCACCCCCCCATCCATGAAAACAAATCCCGATTACCCACCAAACCCACCCCTCTCATACTACTGTACATAACATCCTCTCCACGCACAGCCTCAAAAACCACCCACAACCATTACCATCCACCCAAAGCACACCCCTCATCTCCACCCCCTCAACCAATCCCCCACCCCAACCCCTCCACCCACCTCCCCACTCCCAACAAATCCTCCCCCAATCCCACCCCTCCAACATCTAGCAAACACTCTCCCTCCTCCTCTGCCGCTGCTCCCAAAAAAAAAACACCCCCGACTAGTACTAACCGTCCGGGGCTATCGTATCGCCGAAGCTGCTCCGCAGCCAAAATAACCACCGTGACCCCCCCGGCCGGCGCAAGAGTAAACACGGGCAGCGGGGGAATCAGATGGGGACGCTGGCGGTGAAACATCCTGGTGTCGATATCCCAGTCGCTTGGCTGGCTGTGGGGGGTTATGGGCGATGTGGATGTGGATGAGTTTGTTGGTGGTATGGGAGATAGAGTACAGTATGATTGAGGGGGTGGGACTGGAGGGGGGGTAGGGCGGGTTTTTTCGGTTGGATCGGTGGAAAGTTTTCGGGTTAGGGTGGTACGGGCTGAGGAGCGTGGGAGGAATGAGATGTGTCTTTTTGAGTATTCTACTTGGACATCTAGAGATTCATATCAACTGCTTCAGACGTTTGAGCACCAACCACATCGAGTCCACAACGACTTCTCGACGCCTTCTGCCATAAGCAAACAACGGTTTTCATTCTAGACAAAATCACCTATACTACATTTTTCTCTCAGCTGGCTACAATTCCAATCCTCTATTTAGGTGGTGGCAAGCTCGGATCTCCCCAAACCCCGTATTTACTCGCCGATGGCCCACCCGCCGAGCGAGTGAGTTTCATCGCCGCCACAGTCAATCTTCCGTTCCCGCCCATGACATTGTCCAGGAAACTCTTGGCTAGGGGATCGTTCGCTGGTGGGAATGCGTTTGTGTACGCCGTCTTCGCATCCGCCGACCAGCTCCCAGCGATGGACTCGACCTTGGCCAGCTGTGCATCGATCCAGCCGCAGTAGAGAGAGCGGAGGCCGTATTTGAATGCCGCGTTGTTGAAAGTGCCATCAGCGGGACGTCCGAGCTCGCCCACGTTGCCCCAATTGTGTTGCTGATCGAAGTTCCACAAGACCTTTTCGATGCACTTGGACGAGGCGGTGAAGGCCGACCAGATTTTCGGATCGGCCAGGTAGGTGAATACACCTCCTGTATTGAGAAAACTCTGGTGTGCGCCTGTTTGACCAGTAGACGGAATGTCGGCGTTAGGATTACTGAGTTGGAAAAAGACACCCTTTCTACCGTTCACTGATCCATCGAGCAATGCAAGGCCAGCCTGCTGACTAGCGCCACTGCCACCGAAACAAAAGGTCATAGCGACCCATAGAACTTGTCCATTGTTCGAGTCGGTGAAAGCGCCGGTGTCGAATCCCATGAGGTACCTGGTGACCCAACTGTCCGTGCCTGCGGTGTAGACTGTTGGCATATTGTATCCATTTGCTGGGCCGGTGCCTTTGATGAATTGCATAAAGTCACGGGCGAGTTGGATCTCGTAGATATGATCAGCTGTGGTAGTAGTGTTAGTCAGATACCTCGTGGAAAGAGCTTATGATCTACTTACTCTCGAACTTAGGCACAGGTACTAGGCTGTTCACAGTTGCGAGGGTTTGCTCTTTAACCACGCCAGAGCAACCGACACCGGGAGCGTCGAATGTGAAATACTTGGGAATCCCGCCTACACTTTGAGCTGCAGTACATGGTGGGTACGGTCCAGCGTCCAGCTCAAGTGGGCTGGTGCCAAGCGGAAAGGTGCCTCCCAACGTTGTAGCCCAACCAATTTTCTTCCGGTCACGCTTCTCGAATGAGTTTCTTCTAGAATGAGCTGGTTTGACCAGATCGGCGATAAAGGCTTTGAACTGCGATCGTTTTGATGCTCCACCAGAGATCAGACAGCTCGGCTCGTCGGGACGACCTGGTTCGCGCAGAAGGCACGACGGGTCGGTACGTTTTCCTAGGCTACGTCTACCAACGGGTGCTGTGGTGCAGAACTTACAAATCGCCAAGTCGGCTGTCGAGTTGCCCCCTGGCTGCTCTCCTGGACACTTTAAGAGATCCGAGGGTATGTGAAGGATAGGTCCGTAAATTTGGGCTCGAGCCTGCAAAGACCTCACTTTCGTGCCCGATTCCAGTTCAGGGACTGCAAGTCCACTTTGGGTCCACGCGTCCTCTGCAGTCGTCGAATCATTGCCGGCTATTTCACGACGGCTAGGTTTAATAGGACAGGTCTCTTCAACGATCTGGAAATCAAGTTGCGGACCAATCTGAAATCTTGATTGTGGTAGTTTCCAACCGAACACTGGCGGCACGCTAACAGAGGCATAGAGTTGAGCCCCTGCGTCAACACCGTAGCAGAATGAGGCGCCCCCAGAAGTCGACGCGGCTGCGTTCGCATATGCTGTAACGAACCCGTCGGCGACGAGGTTGACTGTGGCGGGATCGACAGGTATGAAATTCTTGTTGAATTCGATCCCAAAGGTAATTGTCGGCTTCAGATGTGTAGTCAGATAACCGTTGGCGGCCACGGAAGCATCAAAGAGAGGCTTCTCTTTTGGAGTCATATCTTGAGTACCGCTAGGATCGATGTTGGATGAGGCCTGGGGGTCCCAATCAGCAGATACATCCGGAAAAGTCTGCTGCACGTTCCACTTGGCTATATTGACCTCTGACACTATGTGGCCTGAGAGAGTAATACCCCCCTCGACCTGAGCAACGAGCTTAAAGTTTGGACCAATTGTCACGATGCCCGGAACGGCAAAGGCTGCTCCGAACTTGTCAGCGGAAAGAAGGACCATATCTCCTGTGTCGAAGTTGACACTGGCGAGGGCGTCAAGAGTGAATTTTGCGGTGATTTCGCCATCGTTGCGGAAGTAAAGATACGAGTTGCTCAAGTCGATAGGTGAGCCAAGTGTCGCTATAATGGTCAGTCCGAAGTTGGTATTGACGGCAACGTGGGTATTTGCCACAACATCTAATTGAGCGCTAGCCGTTACGATGCCTGAGCTGCAGGTCCAGCTCTCACGAAGAAGAATGGCCGTGAAGTCCTCGACGTAGGAATGATGAACATTCGGACCCCCTTTAACCCCATTTATGAGTCCTTTGAGCCAGGTGATAACATCGCTTCCGAACCACCGCTTGTGTAGCTCTTCATGACTAAGACCGGAATGATGCTTGTCCTCCCTCCAAGCCTCTTCAAGGAAACGTTTCTTGTTGCCGTTGTAGTCGCCGAGACTGCGCTTTCTCTTTTTGCTTGCAGCCTTGTCAACAACTTTGTTCCAATACCCATCTTCATTAGCAAAATCGATTCTCATCTGAGTAGTTCCCAGATCACGCGGCACTCTTGCAAAATCATAATCGAATTTCAGGTCGTACACGATAGAACTAGATGGCAGATCTCGTTTGCGTAGGTGTTGCGGTAGGTCTTGATTCTCCGACGGTTCGAGCTGAACGGCCACGGCATACTTACCAGGCCCACAACCTTCAGGCATCTCCAGGATGGTTCCAGGAACACCTTTACCCAGGTGTATTTTGTCGCAATTACTGCTGTGTGAATCATCTGTGCAGAGCATCCGAACGGTATGCTCCTCTTCACTGGTAGCATCAAAACAGTCGAAAACCTCCCAGTGAGAACCATCCCGCTTATCGAGCGAAACCTGAATGGTATCTGGTGACGTGAGGACAATGAAACCGAAAGCTGCATCCTGTGGGTCATTGGCGAAAGGAGTTGTAACGGCGCCTCCAAATGTAGGGTCAGTCTTGAGCTTGAATTCCGCCTTGGCCGAATCTGCAGGTGGAGGGTGAGGAAAGAGATAGTCCAGTGGCACTGGAAGGAAAGGTGCTTGATCTGCGGGAGGATCGCAACAGAAGACTCTCGTCCTATCATTCCATCCACAGTCGTCTCCTTCGCCTTCGTAAGAATTGGCCAGCTCGACTTGATGACCAGTGTCACAGTGGTCGTCAAAACATGAACCAGGTTTACCATGCCAAGAGCAGTGCTGCCAGTCTTCTGACTTTTTGCAGCAAAACGGCTGTTCACCGTCCCAGCAATCGCCGTTTCTCCAAGTCAACTGGTTCTCATCACTATTGCAAGAGCTTCCGCAATCGCCCCAGCGGCAGTCGATTCTCTTGGCTGCATCCTGAACGTCACAGCAGTAAAATTTGCGGCCATCCGAACATTGATCACCATCACCCCAATAACTGGAGACTAATGCAACCTGCCCAATAAGACACTGTCCATTGCAAAATGGAACTGTACCTTGCCATGAGCATGACTTTGGATCAGGAGCGGACGAAAGTGGGCAACAGACGGTGCTCTCGTGGCCATCTCCATCACATTGGAACGTGGTTATGGAAATCTAGAGAATTACTATCAGTACAGTGGATATTTGTGTCATTCTTGATTCTTTGGTAGAATGGAATAAGTGAATTCAGTTGTTTGGAGACAGCTTGGCCGTTTGAGAACAAGCATGGGTGATACGAATACTGAAGGTACGAATGAAAAACACTAAGACTTACCTCGCCAGGAATGCATCCTGTTGTCCCGCAGGTCGTTCCACGACAATCACCTCCATTAGCACTCTGCCACTGATTTACGGTATCGGCTTGCGACTGCAAGGCAGAAATTGTCTTTGGATAAATGACACCCTGCAAAGCTTGCAAGTCGGGGGTGTCGAGGTCAAGTGCCCAGATAAGCAAACCACCCAAACCAAGATCATTAGCGAATTTAATCTTCTGTTGAAAAGTCTCCTTATCGTCGAAAGAAACCCACTGGTCCTTATTCCAGGTGATGTACTTTACTGCATTCTCCTTATCATATACAGGTGTGAGACTGTATTGTTTGATCACATCCATGATCTCACTGTAGCTGAGTGTACCAGAGTTCTTGGTACAGGGCCCGGGTGACGCGCCACCTTTGAATAAGCAACCGGGAGCCGAACAGCCCGGGTCTGTAAGCTGGAATGACCGCCCATAGAAGCCAAGACCCAGATTCAGCTTCGTGGCAGGCACACCATTTCGCCAAAACAGATCAAGGGCGTCCTTGATCTCGGTGAGGTTCGTATGAGCCAGAACATGGTCTCCAATAGGGTCGTTGGCATCCCAGGTACCATGTAAATCGTATGACATAACGCTAACCCAATCAACGTAGCTTGTCGATCCCTTGATGTCGAAATGCTGCAAATACCAGTAGCTCGTAGGAGCAGTAAAGGAGACGGTATACTTGGTTGGACCTGCGTTTATAGCGTCTCGGAGTTCCTTGAGGAATTCGGTAAAGTTTTTCCCATCATCCTTTCCGCCACCTCGATCGCCAGCTCCACTGCAAAATGTCAGCTATAGTTTGCAGAACCGAAGCAGAATGAGGGCTAACGGATATTCCCAATCATAGTCAACACCATCAAACGCATACTGGCGGAGGAAGCTCAGCACTTTTGTTATTGCGGACGAGCGTTTGTCAGCGGAAGACACCATATCCGGAAAGATGGGCTGCGTGTTGGTGCCGTTGTCGCTAAAGGTCCAACCACCAATAGAAGCAATAACCTTCAAGCCTGGGTTCTGAGATTTTAAAGCAGTGATGTCGACGAATAACTGCGTACTTAGACCATCCATTGGTATGACATCAAAAGTCGAAGTTAAAGAAGCGAATGCCAAATGCAGATGAGTAATACCGTTAATTGGAATGTCTCGCAGACCCATCCCAATACATTTCTCATTCTGGTTCCAGCCTTCGTAGTAGCCAATGATACGTGACTGCGTGTCGCCACCTGAAGCGCCGGATCCCGGCTGATCACAGTTACTTTGACAGCCTGTTCATATTAGAATATAGTCCCCTAAGGAAAATTTGATATACCGCGTACCTTTGCCACAAAAATCACTTGTGGCACCACAGAAGCCAAATTGACTGCAGCAAACGTTGAGGGGGCATTTCACATCGCCTGATATCGAGTTGTTCCCACAAGGGGCATGGGCGTCGCAATTCGACCAACATTTGTCGTTGGGGGATTTGCCGTCAGTACCACACGCTTCAGGGCCATAGTTGCAATAGCCAGTCTTCGCGCAGCATGCACCGTTGCTACACGGCTTCGTTTCCGAGCAGGAGTAATCATCCACCGTCGTAGCTCTTGAGACGAGGTGAAAGAAGCCTTCGTGAATAGAACACACCTCCGGTGTTGCTCGAATCTTCGCCCGGAAATCTTGTTTAGACGTAACGGAAGACGGCACCGCTGCACAAAGAGGGCCACTGTCTGTCAAGACAACAGTATCGAGGCTGGCTGCATTGTCCTTCGGAGCGGCAAGGGTAGAAGAGAGTAGGAGAGCAAACACTCCAAATAAGTTCGGCGATAGCCGTAAGAGACGTACCATTCTTGTTCCTTGAACTTGAAATAATCAAAAGGCGAATGTAGCAATGTATATACGAATATGAGTAAAGACGTAACGAGAGACACCTGTAGTTCAAACTGGCAAACAGGCACAAAGAGCGTGTGTAAAGGAAGCAGAAGCAGAAGAGAAAGCAGGAGGGAAAACGCCCGACCTGGTCAATTGTATAGACAAAACCATGGGGAGAGAAAGGGACATGGGGAGAGGAGGAGGTCAGCGCCGCAGGTGTTGGAAAGCTGACAGTGTACATCTTGGGCTGAGGAGGTGTATACGGCGTGCTGATGAAGCCCAATCTCTTCTTGCAAGGGCATGAGGCCTTCCATCGCCCTACCTTCAACGGAAATGAGCAAAGGAGTCCTTCACCGCAAGGGTTGAGAAAGTCAGCATTGTGATCAGCAGGGCAAGAAGCACCATCATGTTGGCTAAGATTCATGATTTAGACTTGCGGGATGCATGCTGATGAAGTTACCCTGCCTGGTCTTTGCCACCGGTATGTGCAACTGTTGTAGGGTCGGGGATTGTTATTGGTAAACGAGCTCACCCCAGGTCCACGAGGCGATAGCGAGATGGGTTCCATGACGGATGGAAGCTGACATATGCATGACTTCCGAAACTGGCAGCGGCAGTGGGGGAGATCTACTGTACCTACCCAGGCGTGCCAGGAGATTAAAAGTGGGGGGCTTACTGTACATTGTAATTTACTAGGCAAGGCTGATGCCTTAAAACTTATAGTACAGTACCAACCTCACGTGTCCTGCAGGTAGAACTACTTCCCTAAGGTACCAACCAACCTTACTTGAAGAGTTACTACAACAACTATCCACTCTACGTCTGGTGTTCGCGTTTACTCTGGAAACAACTACCGAGTTGATACCGCAGCCTCAAGATGATCACTTGGAAGAATGAACTTTCAAATGGCGGTTCACACTACTCTCGTGGCCCACACCCAATGGGATGGACCCCTTGTTTTCCAACATTGCCTGGTTTGGCATCAGCTAAAGGCTGACGGAGGACCTCCACGAAATCCTTCGAACCTAGCGGCCTAAAGTTACCTGCTCGGATACTCTCGTACTCTCTACCTACAGTATATTCCGGGGACCCCCATACAGCCTGGACCGTGCGAGTGCCGCAAGGCGAAGCATGCTGATATCAAGTTTGTTACGGAAGTATACGAGAATGGACTATGGAGCGCCGCAAGCAATGTCAGCTACGGATCTGTACAGCTGAATCAGCTGGTACATGTGCTATTAGCTCCCTATTGATATGACTCTGTCAGGGTGACGGAATCATAATCTCCCCCTCAGCCTGGGGTCATCAGGTTGACATCCTGCAATATTTCCCATGTATTCCATCCAGCCCAGCCCTCATTTACTTCGCGATTCTTGACCTTGGTTATCCTCCCCTTCTTTTTGACAGCTTAAGTCTTTCGTTTACCACCTTCCATTCCTGGATCATGCTGCTTCTACCTTTCTCGTTTGTGCCGCTCCTCTGGCTTCTTTTCGATTTGTGGCAGACCTGTGATGCAGCGAGCGTTCAATTCGTAACCAGTCAGTCTGTTCCGGCAACAAACCTGACCACAGATTGTGTCAACGCTCTGACCGGAAACGTTTCCTGCACCTCATACGTGCGCAGATTCAACCAGGGGGCTTACTTCCAGGAGGTCGGCCTCCAGCAGTCATGTACATCTGACTGTGGTTCTGGACTGGCTAGTTGGGAGAGCAAGGTGGTATCTGCTTGCAACAACCAGGTCTACTCACCTGATGGCGTCAAATCGCTCCCCATATCGACTCTTCCCGAAACCGTACGTTCCGGTTATAATCTCACATGCCTCGAGGCGAATGGAGTGTTCTGCAATGTGCTTGCGAAGAATGCTTCTTTGCAAAACGCAAGTTCCACTCCGCACATCGATCCCTGCGACGACTGCTTCATCGAACAATTACAGGTGCAAGTGGACTCGCCGATATTCGGGGGAGCGGCATTGCAGAAGTCGTATAGCTCGATGACTTCGAGCTGTCACAAGACTTCGTTCCCTTTGACAACGAGCTGGGCAATTCCACCTCCTCCTGCTCCGACAAATGCTACAGCGACTTGTAAAGGCAAGACATACCAGATCCAACCCTCGGACGACTGCCACAGCATCTCCCAGGCTCAGAAAATTGGAACAAATTGGCTTCTTACCGACAACTCACTCCCAGCATACTGCGCCAATTTCCCGAAAAACGGCAGTCTGTGTATTGTCAACACCTGTGACACTTATACAGTGAAGGCGAACGAAACTTGTACAAGTATTGCCGCGTCTCAAAACGTCACTGTGGCCCAATTGCTCAGTTGGAACCCGGTTTTTGGCCTGTCTTGCAGCAACATCTACCGCAGCGTAGGTTCTCAAATTTGCAAATCTGGACCGGGGACCCCATACGCTGGACCAATCGTCACATCTGCTCCAGGAACAACGCCCGGTCCTACAGTCGTGCCAGCGCCCTCTGGCATAGCTAATGGCACGAATACTAAGTGTGGCCAATACTACCTGGTGCAGCCCGGCGACTACTGCAACCTCCTAACAATCAAGTTTGCAATATCGTTGCCTGACTTTATTTTCCTGAACCCTGCCATAAATGCCAAGTAAGTTCTTCCGGTGTACGGATTGACCAAGTTGACACGTCCAGCTGTACGAATCTGTTTGCCAATGAAAACTACTGCGTAGCACCAGTGGGCAATAGTGAGTACAACACCAATGATATCGCAGATTTTTGACTCATTTTGATTAGTCGATGACTACCCTGGACATTCTGGATACATTCCCACCCCAACCGCTTACTCCACCATTCCTTGGACAAGCTTCCCCAAGGCCACCTATGTGCCACCAAGTACTAACATCTCCCAAATCCTGCCATTTGCACCAGGTACTCGACTCGATTGTGTTTTGTACGTGAATGGCGCCGATCAATTCGTCGACACCACGCAGGGCAATGCATGTCAAAACATTGCTAGTGGATGGGGCGTATCGACCGACCAGCTCACCAACTGGAATCCAAGCCTGAACGCATCAGACCCCAGTTGCCACTTCGATCCCAGCTACCGCTATTGTGTCCAGCAAGTACCGACACCCCAGAACCAGGCGCCAGCAACAGGTCCCCCACAAAGCCCATTGCCCATGCGCGACGGCACCTGGACCAATTGCACAACCTACGAGGACCTGACCTTTGGTGAGACATGCCAGATGGTGCTCGACGGCTACGGTATCACGCTCGCCCAATTCTACGCCTGGAACCCTGCCGTTGGGTCAAACTGCCAGAACCTATGGACCGGCTACCAGTACTGCGTCCGCACCAACAGCTCCGGTGCATCTCCCACCGTGTCTAGCCCTGCGAACCCTACGCCCACGGCACCAGTCCAGGCTGGACAGCCGACAAACTGTAATCGCTGGTATACCGCCGTGAACGGGGACACGTGTGCCTCGGTTGAGCAAGCGGGTGCCCTCTCGGACGCCCTGTTCAAGCAATTCAACCCCGCTGTCAACAGCGACTGCTCGGGTCTTTGGGCAACGTACGCCTACTGCATCGGCACAACCAACCAGAACCCAGCTCCTAGCTCGACGTCAACCACGACCAGTACTTCTCCTACATCTTCGACTTCCGGTGTTGCTGTCCCGAGTCCGACGCAGGTGAATAGCATCGCGGCGAAGTGTAACAAGTACGCACAGGCTGCCAGTGGGAGCTATTGTTCGGCGTTTGCGACGACGAATGGGATCTCGACGACGGATCTGTATAGCTGGAATTCGGTGCTGGGATCGTTGGGGGAGAACTGCAACACCCAGTTCTGGAGTGGGTACTATTATTGTACTGGTGTGTCGGCGTAGTGTACGAGTAGAACCCGAGAACGAAGGTTGTCAATTAGTGAGAAAGAACGTTGTAACATGCGAGACCTCCAAATCAAGTCGTAGAAAAGAAAAACGAGCCTAAACTTCCCTCCGCTGGACAAGCTTTATTGAACCAAAATCAGTGACGGCGTGGGTGGAACTGCCACACCCCTACCCCAACCTCACTTTCTTATCCAACATTTCCTCGTCCCCAATTTTAGATTTATTGAAAACTTCCAAGAACTGCATTATAATTGCGCACCCGAGATTTTCGATCCCATTTATCTACCGCATCCACGGTTACTACATATCATAGCAAATAGCAATCAATCCCCCTCATGCATTCATTTCGAGGTTTTCGCAACTTTGACAGAATAAATAGAAACAACGGATAAGGAAGTGGATCTGTGTGGCGAAAATGTGGCCGATATACATAGCTATAGAGCAGAAACGTGCGTGTCTGGAGATATCATCTCGGTGCATCTTGAGTTCTTGGTCTTCCGTTCGGCAATCGCCATCGTGTAAATCAAATGTTATGCGAGCCCTGTCAAGACACGACCCCCAATCGTACCTTCACATCTCCATCAACTCCTTAGCCAGCAAATACTCCCTCTCCCACGCCTCCCTGATTTTACACATCCGACGAGTTTCATCCATATGATGCCCCACGAAGTCCACGCCAGGTACGTACGGCTTCTCCAACGCTCTCTGCCTACGCCGTTCTTTGTAAAATCCGTCTGGCACCTCCGCCTCGGGCTCCTTCTCCCCCTCGTCCTCCCCGTCAAACTCCAACCACATCACCCCTTCCTTCTCCCAGTCTTTTCGATCCATTACAACCATTATATTTCGGGCCTGCCAGGTTGCGGATCTCACAGCATATGATGGTACGAGTGCCAGGTCTCCGCCGGCACGGAAGAGCTTTTCGCCGCGGTAGTGCCGGATGCAGGTGACGTTGTCGGCGTTGGGGAGGAAGAGGAAGTCGAAACGGAACCATTGCATATCGTTGTGCGAGAGCTGCTCGATAATGGTTTTGTAGAAGGCTAGTGGGAGTGAGTCGCAGGTGGCGGACGTGGCGCCGTAGGTGATGTAGATTTGCCAGCTCCAGGCGGGGAGTAGGGGTTTTTCTGTAGCAATGTTGAAATCAGTTGCTGGTTCTTATTCGTTTTCTTTCCAAGAGGGGTGGGTAAGAATGATGAGGCGGTGCTTACGGTCCTTTTTGACCAGGCTGCGGAAGAGACTTAGGGCGCCGTTGCCAGTGTGGTCTGTAAACGGTCTTTGTTCGTATACTAGGTCCCGAGTCTGGGCGATTTGTTCGGCCGTGGGAGGCGGAGTTATGGGTCGCGGGTCGCCTCTGAGTTCGGCGGATTTTCTTCTGGGGATTGAAGAGAGTTGGAATTTCGGAGGTAGGCCACCAGTTTTTTCGGGATATTTTCTCGGGGGAATCGTGTTGAGTTGTTGGGCTGGAGGTAGAGCACCGCTGCTCTCATTCGTAGTGTCTGAACTCATGGTTGTTGGTGGAAGGACGATCGAAGGAGCAGTGTTGCAAAGGTTTAGATGAATGTAAAAATATTAATTACGGTACTGCATCAGCCCCGATCACCCTGCCTGTCAGCTTGTTTGGGGACGCCTGAATTGACGGCACGGTGCTCCCGCCCCTTCAGATCAGGCATTCTGCGAAACTTCTCGTTGTTGGATAAGCAATTGGTTTGACCCAATCGGTTTGACCGACCAACTGTTTGAGACCCCATGAGAAACGCAACTTTCTTCTCAGATTTCTGTCATCTTAACAGCGAATTACCTACCTGCCAAGACTTTTAGCGGCATATCCCCGGCCAACCTTATCGTTGTATGCGAAACCTGTGCCGTTTTTTTTTGAATTTGCCGAGAGCCCCATCAAAATTAGCGAATCTTCAAAAAGTGCAAAATAAGAACCAGATTTGTAGAATCAACCCCATTGCCCCCCCAGTGCTTCATATGTAGTATATTCAATGCTTTATATGTAGTATATTCAGTGCCCCATATGTGGCCTACCCAGTGTTCCATATGTGCCCTATTCAGTGCTCCATATGTAGTATATTCAGCGCTTCATATGTAGTATATCCAGTGCTTCATATGTAGTATATCCAGTGCCCCATATGTGGCCTACCCAGTGCTTCATATGTAGTATATCCAGTGCTCCATATGTGGCCTACCCAGTGCTTCATATGCGACCTATCCAGTGCTCCATATGTAGTATATTCAATGCTTCATATGTGACCTACCCAGTGCTCCATATGTAGTATATCCGATGCTCCATATGTGACCTACCCAGTTCTCCATATGTGATCCATCCAGTGCCCCATATGTAGCCTACTCAGTGCTTCATATGTAGTATATCCGATGCTTCATATTTGGCCTATCCAGTGCCCCATATGTGGCCTATTCAGTGCGTCATACGTAGTATATTCAATGCGACCTACTCAGTGCTTCATATGTAGTATATCCGATGCTCCATATGTGACCTACTCAGTGCTTCATATGTAGTATATCCGATGCTCCATATGTGGCCTATTCAGTTCTTCATATGTGATTCATTTAATGCTTCATACGTGATCTATTCAGTGCTTCATATGTGATCTATCTAGTGCCTCTTATGCGACTTACTGAATAGATCGTATATACTACATATGAAGCACTGAATGTACTACATATGAAGCATTGGATAGATCACATAAGAGACACTGAATAGATCACACATGAGGCACTGAACATACTACATATGAAGCATTGAATAGATCACATATGAGGCATCGAATAGATCACATATGAGGCATCGAATAGATCACATATGAGGCACTGAACGGGTCACATATGAAGCACTGAATAGGTCGCATATGAAGCACTGGGTAGGCCACATATGGGGCACTGGATATACTACATATGAAGCGCTGAATATACTACATATGAAGCACTGAATAGGGCACATATGAAGCACTGGGTAGGCCACATATGGGGCACTGGATGGATCACATATGGAGAACTGGGTAGGTCACATATGGAGCATCGGATATACTACATATGAAGCACTGGGTAGGCTACATATGGAGCACTGGGTAGGCCACATATGGGGCACTGGGGGGGCAGTGGGGTTGATTCGTTCTTATTTTGCACTTTTTGAAAATTTTGATGGGGCTCTCGGCAAATTCAAAAAAAACGGCACAGGTTTCGCATACAACGATACTGTGCCCTTTTTGTTTGCGGGACTCAAGGGTGACACTTTTTCAGAAGGCATACTCTTGAGCAAGAGTTAAAATACACTGAAGTAATTCCTGAAGACGCTAGGCGTATGGTGCCAGCCGTTGAGACTTCGTCGTCATAATGTTTATGCTCAGGAATGGTAAGTCTGCCCCTCCAAGATGCCCCGCTGAGGCTCTTGTACAGTAGCTCGCCATAACATGTGCCGCACTGGCTTACTTTGGTTCCTACAGTGACGAAGTATCTTTTTGGCGACGCCTCAATAGAGTCCATCATTGGAATTCCCCAGGGCCAGCTCTACCTCGTCCGCCCTCTCTCCCCAAAAGGCTACTCTGAGCTCATCTTCAAAGACGCCGCTGCCTCAATAAGGCGCACTGGACAAGATTACCAATATCAGCTAGTCATCCAACGCGCATACGAGGAGGGAGAGGAGGAGCTGCTAGCAGACGAAGACGGCGAGGATGATGCCGCGGAGAGATTAAGTGGGGAGAAAGACGAGAAAACATTTCTCCTTGATCAAGGACTGCACTTTCGGACCGAGATAAGGGAAGGTGGAGAGAAAGTCTTTGCATGGCGGGATCTAAGCGGCGATCCTGGTGACCTATACGAGTTTGTCTGTGATCGCTCGGTACAGGCTAGTGAAGTTGGTACTTTTGAGCTGGTAGCTGTCAAGTGCCAGTACGAGAGAAAATATCGGAAACCAAACGATACTGCTACCGAGAAGGATTTGCAACAATTCAATTTTGAGGAACAACCGATACCAAGTGCAAGTCCGTTGGCTAGTCCATCGATTAAGACCAAGGCGCCTGCTCTTCCTGCACCTAAACCAGCAGTGGCTAAGTCCAGTACAGAACAAACAAAAGCGATAATGGCACCCAAGAAAGCAGGAAAAGAGAAGGCTCCGGCGAAAGAGATAAAACCTACTGTAGCACCGCCGCCAGCTATACATCCAGATGCGACAGAGGTTCTTACCAAAGAGACAGCCGAGCTACATCTGTTTGATTTCGATTCGGGCGCATTTGTTTTGCAAGATCCTTCTGTCTCCGCAACTGTGTCTGAAACAGGCACGTGGAGGTATTGGCTCCAGATCACTGGTAGCGAGAAAGACTGGTTAGGCCAGCAGGTCATTGCAGACATTAATCCTGTTTTCAACTTTGAATATCTGTCATTTATTTTCAACCACTACACTGATGATGGCTCCGCTTACTCATGGCTACTTCGATTCAAGAACCAAGAGACTGAAGAGCGATTTCAGGAGGGATTGATGCAGGCGCTTTGGGAGCAGCTAAACGAGACCAAATGGAAAAAGACCACGGATGACGATAGGCAATATGTTCTGGATGCCTTCCAAGACCTTACCATGGAGGACGCCCCAAAAGAGGGCGCAGACGAAGAGGAAGAAGTTGAGGAGGTGGAGGATGATGGCCAGAAGAGCGAGCACTACGACACCGACGAATCTGAGGATGACGTTGGAGTTCGAGATGATGATGGCAATGTCAACTCGCAGCTCGCGGTGGGTTATAAGCATGACAGGTCTTTTGTAGTACGAGGATCAAAGATAGGAGTCTTCAAGCATACACCGAATAACAACCTGGAGTTTTCGACAAACATATCGAAAGTGGAAACGCCAGGAGGGAAACTCTTCAGCCCAACGAAGGTCATGCTCCATGCTGAAGATACAAATATGATCTTGCAAAATCAGAACGATCCTCATTCCTTGTATCGTATGGATCTAGAGTATGGAAAAGTAGTCGACGAATGGAAGGTGCACGACGATATTGCGGTAAAGACGTTTGCACCAGAAAAGGTAGGTTTTTTTTCACCCTCGTTGTTCTTACACTTAAAACTCCTAATATCCTTAGAAATTCTCCCAAATGACCGGCGAACAAACCTTCCTCGGCCTCTCACACAATGCCCTATATCGCATTGACCCCCGCCTCTCAGGCAACAAACTCGTCGACTCCGACCTAAAACAATACACCTCCAAGAACGCCTTCTCCGCTGCAGCAACCACAGAAAAGGGCTACATTGCCGTCGCCTCCGACAAAGGCGACATTCGCATGTTTGACCGCCTAGGCATTCGCGCCAAAACCTCCATCCCCGCCCTGGGCGAACCCATCCTCGGCCTCGACGTCTCCGCCGACGGCCGCTGGGTGCTCGCAACCTGCAAAACCTACCTCCTCCTCATCGACGCACTCCAAAAAGATGGCAAGAACGAAGGCGCCCTCGGCTTCGAAAAATCATTTGCAAAAGACAGCAAACCCCAGCCCCGCCGCCTCGGCCTCCAGCCCTCGCATGTCGCTCAATTCCAATACGAGACCCACACCCCCCTCGCCTTTACGCCCGCCCGCTTCAACACCGGCACCGATCCGAACAACAGCAAAGAAACCTCCATCATCACAGCCACAGGCCCCTTTATAATCACTTGGAGCATGGAAAAAGTCCTAGCAGGCAAGCGGGATCCGTATACGATCAAGCGGTATGAGGAGGAGGTCATGGCGGATGATTTCAAGTTTGGCAGCGATAAGAGCGTTATTGTAGCGCTGCCGAATGAGGTTAATATGGTCAAAAAGGAGAGTTTCCGGAGGGCGACAAGGGAAAGTATTGCGGCTGGTGGGGCGGCGGTGGGGGGAAGGGGCAGTGGTGGGAGGGGAAGTGCGGGGGGGAGGAGGAGTGGGAGGGCGAGAGGGGGGATTGTCGAGGAGGCGTTTTGAAGGGGTGTGGTGTGGTGTGGTAGCTCGACGGGATGGGTTGGGGGTTGGGAAAGTGTCATGATTGGGGATAGAAGCTGCTGGGGGTTTTTATGGTTGTTCACGGCGTCTTGGTGGCAGCGAGAGCTGGGGATTGTATGTTTCGGGTCCTCGATGATATCCCTTTTCGCATTGGTTCTAGAATGTCATATTAACGATGGTGAATGATGGAAATGAAGCTTACGAAGCTTACGAAGCCTTCGCGGCGGCCAGATAGCCCAGTCTTTTCTTTTCATTTCATTGTGTCTGAATTTGTCGTCTCACAGCACTAGATGCTGGACTTTTCCGATTTCCAGCCTCCCCCCTAATCAATAGGTGGTATTTACCCCCCAAAAAAATCCCATGAACGCCACTTTCTCCCACAACTCCGCACCACAAAACCATCTCCACTCATCCCCCAACACACCAACATTCCACCCCCACCACCTCAAACTTCTCGCCCTCCTCACTCAGTCCCTCGTTGCCAAACGTCATGCACGGACTGCTCACCCCACGCTCCAGCACCCCATCGAGCCAAAGCCCGTACCGCCCATCGCCGCCGCCAACGCTGAGGTACGACGGCTCGCAGAAGATCAGGTAGTCGTTGATGCCGCTGTAAGGGAAGGCTTTGAAGCGGATTAAGGGCGGGGTTGAGATGCCAGGTTTTGATGAGGGGGGGTGGTTGTTGGAAGGGGGAGTGGGGTGTAGATGGTTGGGGAAGGTGGCAGTGGTGGGGGAGGCGATGGTGGTGCTGCGGGCGAGAGAGGAGGTGGTGGGGGCGCTGGGAGGGGGGGGGAGGGAGGCGAGGAGGGAGAAGGTGGGGAGGAGGGAGGCGCGCCAGAGGAAGCATTCGCCTGTGCCGTAGAAGGAGGGGGAGGGGTGGGGGGCGGAGGTTAGGTAGGCGCCAAAGATCTGGGGGGGAGAAGGGTTAGATTGTATTGGATTTTGAGGTGTGGGGGGGAAATGGGCAAGGGGGGGGGGGGGGGGGGGGGGGCTTACGCTGCCACCAGCATCGCGGACCACGAGGACGAAGGAGTTGTCTTTCGGAAGTGAGGGGGAGGAACATTTGCTGTAGAGCGTGCCGAGGCTGGTGCCATCTTGTTCGACACTGTAGGTCAAAGACCAAGTATCATGGAGCTGCAGTCGTGGCGGAACAAGAAGCCGAATCTCCTCCGCAAGAGCGCGCGATAAAATCGTCGCCGAAGGAGAAGTACTGGCATGCACACCGGAGAGCGTAAGCGGGGTAAGCGGCGGCGGTTGGAAGGGAGAAGCGGTTCGATGGGGCGGAGTGTAAACGCCGTTCACATCGTAAGGCGGAGACGGTGCGGTGGGCTCGCGGAACTTGGCGTTGGGTGATATGTTCCGCGGAGATGGTTCGGTTAAGCGGCGGTAGAGACTTGAGACGACGTGCGAGACGGGGTAGGAGAGGTAGGAGGAGTTGGAAGCTTGGGCTTCGGAAGGGGGAGTGGATGTGGTGGAGGTGGAGGGCTCGCTTATATTGGGGGTTGAGGACATTGGGGCGGTCACAAAGTCATCGTCGGTATTTCATAGAACGTATGAGCTTTGCAAGATCGATACTTGATAGTTGGTGTTCTGGAAGTTACAATTGATTTGATTTGATGTTGCTGCAAGCTTGCAAAACGTGGCTTGAAGCTCTGGCCATGAGGCTCAGCGGATCGTCCCGTTCTCCCGCTTCTTAGCGTCCCTCGGCCCGCACTGCAAGTCATCCTATAGGCATCTTCCTTTGGCGAGTCGACTACAAATCTCGCCCCTTCTTCTGAAGATCAAAACATCTCAACAAGATTCAATGCATGATCCCATCCATTCTGCTAGCCCAAGATACTGAATTTGGATCAGTATCACGCTAATTAATTTATGAGCCGAGTTCTAAATGTCTAGGGATCCCATTCAGGACAATCAAAAATACAAACTTGGCGCAACATACCGAAATCTCGAAGACTGGATCAATGGGAGCTAACTAGTTTAGAAGATGTAAAAATTTAAAAAGCGCGAACGGGCCATAGTTCGCATTCTAAGCTGTGTAGGTGGAAAATTTTTCGGATGAACCAGATGTGAAGGGAGCCTTTGGAAACCTTACGCGGAGACTGGGTGATAACCTTCTTACTATTTACAACGTCGGCAATTCCATGCGACGATGGTAAAACATCCATTATCATCTATTCCGCATACCCGACGGGTAGCCAACAGACGAGATACTTGTTCTCGGTCACACATTGAGGCATATGAAGTATACCAACAAAAGCCACCTGCCCTCCTAAATCAATACCCGTAAGAGACACATGTTGCTGCCTCGTCTTCCCCAGCTGCGAATCCAGCCTGTATCATGATGCCCGATTGCATCGGGAGAACGGCTCAGGGTCTGCGATAAGAATTCCATGTAAGATCTCTTACGGCACAGATTTTGCGCCGTGGTCGTCCTTGGACAAGATTGTAGAATCTGTTTCCAAAGATGCACTCCAAGATCCCGGTGATATCTGGCGCTTGATCTCTGGTGTCGGTTGAGGACCCCACCTCTATTGACCGGTTGAATTCGAAGAACACTCAATCTGCAGGCGTGCTACAAAATTTGGGTAATAATCTAAAAACCTATATACCCGTGAATTAATTCGTAGCTGGGCGTTGTCAGTGCTGGAATTTGAAACTGAATTATCGAGAGTGCCTCGTGGACAGCTGTATGCGCGCTTCGATGTTGGAATATGTACACCTAGGTTTCTTGCTAAAGAACGTAGTTTACATCCATGTGGGGGGCTATTACTGAAACCACAGAAACTTATAGTTTGGCATGCAACAAGCTCTTAGTTCGGCTCCAAGACTACATCGCCGTGAACAGAAATCCGATGAGTTTCTTGCACAAGCTTTTGTTACAGTACTCTAGTCTCAATTTCGATGTCGTAGCCTCGTAGGCGTTTGACTTCTGTGTTTCATATGTGAACAACGCTGCCCTGGATGGCATGCTCCATTTTCCCTTCATTCTTGTCTCGAGGCCGGAGCATTGATCATGCAGTCGATTCTGTTGAAAGTGGTAATGAGGTGTCAAGGTTAGCTCGGAGTATTGCCCGATCCAGGATTCACCGGATCTTCCTCTATTTTGGACATGTCGACTGCTGGCGTGTCTGCAGCGTCCTGTTGCTCAGCGGCTTCATTAAAATCGCCAGCGTTTGAGGGCGTAGCTCCCGTTTCCTCGTCTCGTTCTACCGCTTTGCCCTTGAGTACACCACCTTTTCTCTTCGGTATCACCTGTAGAAAGGCTTCACCCCAGTCACCGACTTCAAGCCATCGAAGCATGATTTCGAGGACGTGGTTTGTCGCAAGAACGAACCTGCTCGTCATTTTCATATAATCTCCAATTGGCAACTTTGCAGTCTTCATATTCTTGTCCATCGCTTTCTTGTAGCAGATGCCTTTATGTCTATTCTTGTCGACAATGCCTCCAATAACGTATGTACTATATGGCCGTAGCTCTGTCAATGTGTTCGGGCTGTCACTCGTCAAGTAGATGATCTCCCCTTCGTCAGACGGATCTGTTGGTAGAGCCTGGAGAGACTCCTTCTGACTCGCAAGAGCTCCAGCAATTTTATCGCCGTTGTCCTCCTTCATCTGTTCCTGGGCCTGGCTCGCAACCTCAGCAAAACCTTCGGCCAAGAATCTGATGCCTTTCCAGGACTTGTGATTACCAGACAAAATGGTATCGAATCGATCTTTGAGATGCCCCCCAAAGGAGCTGATAACAAGATGGGCCGGATATGGCGCCTTGCAATTATCAGAGTAGCATCTTGTCAGCTGAGAAGCCAAGGATTTCCGCTCAGTGTCCATCATCAGATCGTCAAAGCCGCAATCAATAACTAGTGTAATCGGAACCTGAATAGCATGGCGGTGATTGCGCAATTTGGATTTCTCGGGTTCACGCTTTTGAGGGTTTCCATTCGCGCCAGCATCGATGGCGGTCCCAGTCGCCGCTGCAGCCTCCTCCCGCGCAGTTCGCATTCGCTGCTTTTTTTCTTGGAGCTTCTCTTTTCGCCGGGCTTTTCGCTTCTCGCGATTCTCCTCCCATTCTTGATCTCGTTTGAGCTTTTTGAGCTTGTTCTTCGACGGCGGAGGATCATTCACGACAGCATTGACTTCTATAGCAGTAGGCGGTACCATTTCATCCATAGGATTGGGTCCTCCAGCTGCAACAGATGATCCGACATATGGGGATACCCCCGCCTTCGCAGAGTTTTCTCCACTGGACGAAGCCTCCATGTTGGTGAATTTCCTCTTCATTAGTGGAAGATCTCGCCAAGCGACAATAGTTAATGGTATTAGATTGACTTTTCTCCAAGTACGTAACGTAAGGACAGTCTTTGATTTGTAGAATTTCCCAAGGGAAGTATGTATCATAAACAATTTGGCGATGAAAATCCCTAACGGAAGCCTATGTTAAAAAGAGAGGAGTGAAAGAACGCATAGGATAGCTCAAATATTCATCTGGCCTGCTTTCAGACCCTTGCTCTGGAAGGATTGGTATTATGCTCTTAATTAATGAGTTCATAGAGGGCAGCTTCTGTATTGGTTTCTTACAGATATCGTAAGAACCAGAAATCAATCAGTCTCGTTCTTAAGAGCAATTACATTTGAATGATTCCACATGCATGGAATTCTGCTCATAAAGGAAAAAAGTTCAAGAGTCAAGAGTTAAGCTAGCGTGCGTAGATTTGGCGCTAGAACATATCAAGTCTAAACCGATACCGCACCGCGACCTCAACCTCGACCACCAAGTCCGCTCTTCCATTCTCATATCGCGATGGCGCAAGACCTGCCTCCATCCGGTGGCTACGAGCCCATCCAATACAAGGTATATTCTAATCACCTCCCAACACACGCCATTGAGTTCAACAACCGAAGCTAACCCCCCCCCAAGCGCAACATCCCCGCCCGCGGTTTCCGCCCCTCCTACTACCTCGCCGCTATGGGCCTCATAATGACGTATGGGTTTTACAAAGTTGGCAAGGGGATCAGGGAACAAAAGTGCGTGCCATTGGCCCCAGGTCATTCGGGAGTCGTGTTCAATGCGCGCGGAGATACTCGCGCCTTCGCACTGGGGCTTTTTAGGAGGGGTATGCTGATGGGGATGCTACGATAGTGAACTCGCTCGAGAGAAGATGTGGAGCCGTATACATCTGATACCAATGCTGCAAGCAGAGGAGGATCGGGATGTGGTGCGGAGGCATTGGGCGGACAAGGCGAGGGAGAGGGAATTGACGGGGAGTGAGATGAAGGTTTACCATGGTGATAGGTAAGTTTTGAATTCTATCACTGATTCTGGGTGGATAGAGACAAGTGGTTTTGCTCCATTGAGGCATGGCTGGGGTCCGATGATAACTGTATGGCCAGAAGGACGATGGTCTGGCTGTAACCGTATGGGGATGCTCGCTAATGCTTCCTTTTATATTGCAGATTCGTGCGCCCTACATACGCAATAACGCCGGCGAAAGTTACCAAATAGTATCTGTGTAGAAAATAGGCGTTCATGGGGTATCAGGTCTATCTTCTAGTTTTGTAAATGCATTGATAGAGCCACCAGAACACCGAGTCATCATATTCGCAAGAAAACGGAGAGCTTGGCAGGCTCCAACAAGAGCTGCGCCGCCCACCATGCCCATTCAACCAAACATAGCAGCAATGCCGCCAAGATCCGGGCTTTCGTCTTTTTTTCCATTTGCTTGCACGTCAACTGTCATATATTTTTCCTGCATAGCCGATCTAATCTTCTTCGGATCAGGCTTCGCGACCTTGCCCTGCTCACTAACACTAATCCCTCGAAGCCCTTCGAGCAGGTCCAGTACTATAGCTCGCTGCTGGCGGCTATTCGAATGTGCTCTCGCCAGGTGACGTATAGTACGGTCTACCTCATCTGCAGGGATCGAAGGGAGTGACAGTAGAACCTGCTTCGGAGTCTCCGTCCGTGGGCTGTAAGCGATGACAATACTGGCGATAAGCTGAGCGAGATCCTTTTGCAGGTCCACAAAGTAGGGGTCGTGTAAAGATGTTATACACGCCTTAAGGACTTCCGTTGATATAAATTCTCGGACATCGATCTCAATAGGATCGGTGCCTTCGAAATCCGGGATAAGAGAGCGAAGGACCCGCGTGATGAACGAGCAGGATCGGGTATCGCGCATCCGGAGTGCGTGGGTGCAGAAGAGGATTACTGGCTTCAGAATGTCTGGTGTGCTTATGATAAATGATCGTATGGTGGGCTGGCTATGCTGGACTTCGCCTTGTGGTTCTGGCACCAGGTCCAACACCACGTCCACACCTGTAGGATCTGTCCGTTGTCAGCATTCAGCGGTCTTGCGCTCTTGTAGCATTTAAATACTTACTGGCTTTCTGTGGATCTAGTAGGCCTACCACCATCATCACCGAAGTGAACGTCAATTGTCGAAGGATACTCTCATCTCTCATTTCATCGGCTAGGTTGTCGTCTTCTGATGCCGCCTTTGTCCTTGTCTCGATCCTTTCCCACTCATTACTAGCTTTGCGATCGAGCTGCTCAAACAATGCGGCCAATATCGGGGGCAGGAAGTGATTTCGACAGGTAATGGGACACTGGTCAATGATGGGACGGATCATCTCTACCAGTATAGCCATCTGGTGGGTAGACAATGCGCAAGCGTCCGTAAACAAGGCACGGGAAAGAGGCGCAGGTAATTCCTCATAGCTGTAGAAATGCTCTCCAAGGAGGCTCATGTAGTATAGTAGTCGATATCCGGTTTCGCGAACAGCTCTCAGGGTGGCGCGGATAGACGAAGCGAAGCCTTCAACTGTCGTCCTGGTACCGCCGACTTTGGCATAGAACTCATCTCGACTTCCAGTCGAAATACCTACTTGCCAGAATCGATCCGTGAGAATCCGACGGACAATGCCATTCATCTCCGGAGCGATATGTGACCAATTAGCAGGATCGTGGAAAGCGTGCGCTTGGCTGATGAAGTGGAGAAGGTTTGGCAGTATCAGAGGTATGTTTCTCTGCCACAGCGCGCATGCCATGTTGTACGGCCTTGAGCCCGGTTCCAATTTCTCAACACTTACACTCAAGATTGTTTTCGTCGCCTTAAGGGGCAAACGCTCGAGAGCATTCTGCATATGGAGTTGAAGAGCTCTTCCGTCGTCATCCAATGGATGGGTTGACCAGTCCGGTATTTGGTGCACAGCACGGCTAGTGACATATTGCTGAATCCCTCCGAGGCCAAGAAGGTCACAGAACCCTTCGAAAGACGAAAGTGACTCAGTAAGTGCCTGATTCTGCCATTGTGCCATCATAGGTTGGAGAAAGTTTTCAAGTCGCGCTTCACGTGGCTTGGAGTCTACACTGGTCGCTCGATGGGTTATGATGAACAGAACTGAAGAGTATCGTACGCGAGTTTGCTCATCCAGAGCTACGGCCTGACTGACTTGGTTGACTTTCTGCTCCACTTCATCAAAGATCGTTATAAGATAATCGGGAAAACGCATTGCAAGCCGCTGTAATTGATGAAGACAAAAGCCATGGAGGTCTTTCACAGCATCGCTATATGTCGCACAATTAGGATCGTCAGGACATCTAGTGTCCAGTGTGTACTCGAATATTCTAAAGGCAAACCGTGCATTCCGCTTTAAGGGGCCAGTCGCAAACCCGACAGCTAATTGAATAACGCGCTCCTTGATCAATGGATCCTCAAACATAAGACTTAACAATCGATCACACCATACTTGAAGATTTGAAGTCATGATGTCGTGCTCATTTTCTGACGCAGAACTGCTTCTGTGAGACAACCATTTCGAGTAGCCTTTCAGAGCAGCTTCTATTACAGAGAACTGTGCGTCGAGACGTATGAGAGGGACAGAAGTCTTCGTATAAGTTTGAATTGAGAAAGCCGGTTCTCCATCGTACAGGTGGTCGAGTACTTGGTCTGCTTGTCCAAGGATATGATATAGAGCATCGGCGGGCTGCGCCTGGACAATAGTCTCCACGATCTGGTTGCAGAATCTTGTATAATTTCCTAAGAATGCATGTCTTTCCGGCATTGTGTCTACATCTTCGTTGAGGAACACTATGCTTGGATTGCTAGAGTCTTCAGGTAAAGATTCATAGCGCACAAGTCGGTGGCTGCAGGTCTCGAGTAAATCTGGTATAAGAGTTGATACGGCTGGGGAGCTCCCAATCTTCTCAGAACTCAGCAACTTGACCCAGAGGTGCAGCGCCGGGATGGAGACATGGAGACTTTGGTTCTTCACAATGTCCAGAAGAAGATTAAAGAAGCCAGACAAATCACTGTCTTGAGGTATAAGTGTAGGTCTTTCCTCAAGAAGCCTGCCGATATTGAATATCATCTAGCATATATTAGCATAAGCTTTTATAAGGACATTATCTTATAGATTTACTTCTGAAAACTTCTTAGTTAAAAGGTATTTCTCCTCATCGATATCTGCAGCATCCACAACGGACCATTCATACAGTCTTTTAAGCAGGCTAATAATGTCCTGCTGATACATTGGACACACCAGATCTTTGAAGTCATCTTCGGAAAACCGCGAGCGGTTGTAAAGCGTATAAAGCGCATCCACTGCAGCCTAAGCCTTTGAGTCAGTGGTGTACTCGATCCTCCTTGTGGACCTGGAGACATACTTACCAATTGAATCGGTAGCTTCGAGGCTGCCAGACACCCACATACCCGCTGGACACAACGCGTTGTCACTAGGGCTCTTGGAATGACCCAGCCAATGATCGATTTGAGGGTGCACAAGGCCTTCACAGCGCAAATCTGGCGAAATGCTTCCATTGAATTCTCGCTTGAACACCATTCAATAAGGTTCCCTATACGAGAGAGCCATCCTTCCTCACCATATCTAACATTAACGCTCGTCTCTCTGGTTGGGAAATGCTCGGCAAGCACACTTGATGGCGTGAAGATTTCCACACAAGCCCTATTGAGATCTGTACCCCGAAGCCCTGCGGTAAGATCCTCGTGCCCGAATATGTCTTCCGATAGGCTTTCCAGCACTGTTAACACCAGGACCTTCTGCGCGACCGGACCCCCCCATAACCGGACTAGTCGCTCGTCCATATCCATCCAATCCAAAGCCCAGCTTCTCTTTGCTATTTCTACCCATATTGCCGCGATTTTGTTACGAATGTATAAAAGGTCCTCGTCATCGACTTCTTGGGCGAGATCCAGGACCCAATTTCGCAGTACCGTGCTTTGTTCCAGTGTATAATCTGTCCATCGATGGCGTATGGCGTGCTCTAGTAGTGAGAGCCCATAATGACGGACGATAGCTGGCTGTGACTTGGTCGAGGCGAGTGTAAAGCCATGGTAGGGTGCCTGGTCGTCTGACTTCACTTCTTCAAGATAGTGGGAAGCTGTTTGGCGTACTTCGTTGGGCGACCGAGGATTGTGTATAACCTCCAGGGCACTGAGTATCTGAGAGCTAGTATCTAATGATTTGTCTTTGCCATCCGGGCTCTTGGAGCCTGCATTGCCATTCATTTCGAGCGATTTAGAGATGGTGTCACGAACGTCTATAAGGGGGAAACTCGAAAAGGGATATGAAGAGTTACATGCGTAAAGGAATGTTAGTATTTAACACCTTTCCAGATGCCTTGCGAAACAAATTTCTCAATCCACCAGTCGAAGCTGCCGGCGCTTGTCAGTCAGATTTGAAAGCAGCTGACAGTTTATTGCGTGATAGTTCTGGCATGATATCATGCGCACATGGTCTGAAGACCCGGTAGTCGTAAATGAGTTCGATGTACTAAAGTCTGCCAAAAACTTCTGAACCTACAAAGTACTTTGATAGACAAGGCTGGTGTTTCGAAAGTTGCCATCTCGCCCGCGCCTGATTCAGCCCTATGGCCAACACCGCTCGCGCGCTCGCGTGACTAGATACATGGTCAGCATGTTTGCTTTCCCTCCGCCAAACTTCTTCTCTTACACTCTAGCCCTCCTCTGGGTTGCCATCATATCTCGTCCACGACGGTGTATCTGCAAGGCCCTCTAGCTAATCAACTGTGTACAACGCAAATTAAAGAAAATCTAGTCTGGTCTAACCAGCTGCACTATCTCTTACTGTCCTGCACTGATGCCACGGCATCATCTCCTATTCATTGTTCAATTACTACTCCTCGACTTTTCCAGCAATTGCATCAAAAAGCGGGAATCCGCTGCAACGAAGTACCAAAGCTCCCACATCTTCCTATCAGTCCTGTACATTGTAGTCCACAAAATACGAGCTTCCTTCACGCTCTAGGCAATTCAAAGGCATTGCGTCTACCTTCCTCTTCTCCTTTCTCCGTTCTCATTGCCCCCCCAAACTGTTCCTGCCCCCCTATTCCTCTAGCACGTTGCGCTGCGAGTCCGTTTCGTTGTAAGCTCTTCCAAGGCTCCGGTAGCTGTCCATGCGTTTCTTCAGACCGAATCGGCGGGATCGGCCTCTGCAAATGCTCGGGACCATGTCCTGGGGCTCTGTAGCGCTTGGGCTTTTGTTCCCGTTCTGCTGTTTCTTGGGAGGCTTTGCTCGGCACCAGTTCCATCGAAAAATTGACAAACTCATCAGGTCGAATGCTATGATCCCAGGCTCTCGCAGTCCAACTGTCACATTTTTTGGGTAGCGTCCTCGATTTAAAGATGTTGCTTAGGGCTGTGAGGCAAGACATGTTGCTACGAACTACGATCTCAAAGAGCTGACCAGTTGGGAGAGTTGCGTCAACCTTCAATCTTTTAATCGTTGATGGATATGGCAATGGGCTGCTTGTGGTGTTCAGTCGGAAGTGTGTCCAAAAGTGTTCTCTACATCTCTGTATATATACCTGGAGCGAAGCTACATTTAGACAAGATTTTTGAGACCTGATAACATTCAGCTCTCTCCCGCCTTCTACAGCTTTTCAAGACACAGATATTTTCTTGGTTCTCAAAGGATCATGTGAACAACTTCCAGCATTGACGTCGCGATATGAAACGTGGCGAGGCTTCTTGATTCTACATCTCCGATCCACTTGCACCATAACAAAAACAAGCTGAACCGCGACAGACAGATTATCACCATGATTCTCTGGAACAGACAAAAACTAAGACACCACAACAATTCTACGCGTTTCCGTACATCCATAGGATCAGAGGACATGGTGGCTCAAACTCAATCACGCTCAGACTTTGAGAATCCTGCTACCTTGCTAATCCCAACGCTCCCCATAAGGCTTCATTTTCATTCTCAAGACAACAGACGACTTTTACTGGCAGCGTTTTAATAGTTGGGATGAATCACAAGCAAAAGATCCTAAAAAATCAGAGTCTAGTTTTGTATGCAAAGAACCCATTTCAAATGGAGAAACTGGGACTTTAATGATTACTAGCAGACTAAACGCCAACGCCAAAAATCCAAGTCTATAATGCTCTTGAAATAATCAATGCTCTACCCTTGCATTCGCCGTTCTTTTCTTCCCTTTATTCCTCGTTCAGGTATCCCAATCCACCTCAGTAGGTCTCTCCCAAATCCTTGCTCTCTTCTGCTTCTTGAAGCCATGGTAGGCGGACTCGAATGAGGCGACCATCGGCGGCAGCGAATGTCCTAGCAGGCCTTCCCGGACTCTCTCGAGCGTCTTCCATGCCAGTTTCTCCATCATTTCCATCGTCACTCGCTTGTTCGGCCACCGATTCCTCACTTACGCTCTCCTCATCCTCACTCGCTTCTTCGCACATGGATTCCTCACTTGCGCTCTCCTCGACATCGATCTCTTGTGGCTCGCCTGAAAGCTCGGGAACATCGTCTTCTATCATTCCGTCCAACTCCACCTTCTCATTTTGCTCGCTTTCTAGTCCATCCTTCCGCTCCTCCTCCTCCTCCTCCAATAAGTCGGCTAACATACAGATTTGGTTTGACGACCCAAGCTCTTCGACCGTCTCGCTGAACTCCCTCTTCAGCATATCGATCACAATCGCATTCCTCTCGTTCATGAAATCGAGCCGTTGGTACTGTCCTCTCAATTCCTTCTCGGTCGCCATGCCCCTAAGACCTCCGGCGCCAAGAGGCTGCGATGTCCGTAATTCGTTGAGGTCATTGTCCAATTTCCCAACCCATGTCTGTAGGCTTTCAAGGTTATCGTGCTGGCTTTGTATCTCACCTTGCAGCAACTGAAAAGCTCTCTGTCCAAGCCAGAGCATAGCGATAATGAGTATGCCCTGAAGTAAGAGCGCCAAGATATTTAGCCAGCTGGAGCAATCCGCTTGAGACTGATCTGCGTGGGGAGGCGTGGCGTTGAAATCGGACATGTTTGTGAGTGCAAACTGCGTAGTGGGATTCTTCAACTGGAGTATGAATTGCGAATAAGCTGGGTTTGGAACGATCATATTAAGCTTGTATGTCCTTCTATTCCCGGCTGAAGCCATAGATATAGCATGTCAAGGTAAGAGCTTAGAGCATCTCGTTTGTTGCCAGCAAAGTAATTTGAGACGAGACGAAATAAGACATTTCTGAAAGACATCTGGGACGATGGTTGGAACGCTGTAGGCGATTCTAATTCATTCCCTTTCTCATGATGCTAGAAGGTTGCATGAGTTCGAAAGATTGGTTTCTTTGTGAGGGTTCTTGCATAGAGCTAAAGACTACTGTTTTGGATGGCAGGTCTTGTGAAACGGAAAACCTCACATTGTCTAAAATTGTAAATCTAGAAATCTACGGCGGTCTGCAACAAGAGAATACATGCCAGTAAACACAATGTGCAGAGTAAAAGTTTTAAGAACAAAATTTTGCAAAGCACTAAGAGAAACATTTCAACGAAAACCGGCATACTTTCTCCCCTCGTCCCTATATAACGTTAGAGGCACTTTCACCGGACTGGCACTGGAATTTAAAGCGTACATATGTTCTGACTTGCCGCTATGGCATATCATGCTCTCCGTTCTGGTTGGTCTTTGTGTATTGTAGCAGTGATTGCGATGGTTGGTCTCTGAGGATCCAGCAGGATATATATTCTTCCGGTCATGATCCTGTTCGTTTTGCTTCCCCTTGCCTTTCTCAATTAATCGCCAAGAAGCTTGAGTTCCTAGACCTCTTGTTAGACGGTCATCTGAAACCTCCCTTGGCGCTCGATAGACTCTTCTAACCCCTATCTCTTACTCCCCTACTACCTACGACACCAACCGCAGTCCTAGATCGTAGCGAGCCAGCGACGGCGCTTCCGAGCTTTGCGTCTACTTCTCCTGTATCATGCCTTTCTTTCCCGTCCCTTTCTCCTTCTTTCCATACTGAACGTCCCTATATCGACCGACTCGTTTCTTATCAGCATCAAGTTCCCTCTCTACTGCTTGAACGTCTCTTTCTTTCATGGAAACCGTCGCTTTCGCCTTTTCTAACGCCTTTTTCCTTGATCTCGAGCCCGTCTCCATTTTTTTCACCTCAGTTGTGTCGTTCCGTAATCGCGCTCTCTGCGATCTATCAATCCGATCTTGTGAACAATTCACCTCTGTCCCAACAGCTTTATCTTGAATTTGCTTTTCAAGCAATGGCACCCTAATTCTGTACACTCTAAGTGAAATCTTAGCAAGTATCTAGAAGAGGATGATCGTAGAATTTCCAGTCAAGCTTGGGAGTTGCGCCTTCTCTTGAACAACCGAGTGGAAAGAATTGAAGATTGAATGTAGTTCTTAGGCTGTCCAAGAAAGGGTGGATATTTATTCGAAGATCTGCCAGCTTTATGTACCAATGAAGCCGGGAGGCCAACCAGAACGATCTGGCTTCATAACATAAGACACTGTCGCGAGATATAGTAAGATTACATGGAACATCTAAGACGTAATCTGTAAGAACAGAATTTGAGACATTCAAAGAACCATTGTAATATGTGCACCATTAGACAAGAGTTGTTTGTAAATTTACTAGCGCAATCAAGTAAGTGTGCATTACTTGAACGGCACATTATGAAGATCAACGTATAGGTGGAGATCTCGACAATACAGCGGACGGCTCTCTAGAGATTTCCATTATGAACAGTCGACAAGATCAATGGAAATCAAAAAATTCAAAGAACACAGCCTCCAAGCGGAAATTCTTCACAGCTGATCAAGAAGATTTAAAAGTCTAAAACGACCAACAATGAGCGGGTAAAGGTCAAATAGGTAATAAATAAAAACTTCAGCAAGGAAATCTAGAAATTACAGATGACCTCCCTTGAACCAGTCACAAGCCTCCTTCTTTCCCGAATTCACATTTCAATCGTCGTATTACCAGCACCCGGCACGCCTCGCCACTTCAACGTTTCCGCCGGTGATCTGATGGATGCACGCGACCAAGAGGGTATCTGAGCTCTTCGTAATGGCGCTGTAGTGAGTTTGATTGTACTTGTGGAGCCCTGCTTCTTCCCCCGCTTAATGGTTGGCGTGATCGTCCGGGGGCTTGGTCTTCCACCGCCTTGAGCGGTTTTGGTAAACCTGTGGAATGTGACTGTTCCATGTAGTGAGCCTGTTCCCTGTCACGGGACGCTTGCGCATTGCGAGCCTCTTCCGTGCTGCGAGCCCCCGCCGGCTCTCTTCCTAAATCTAGCGACCTTTGCATAAAGGATCCGTGCATTCGAGTGACCTCACCTGAAGGGGAGGAGTCGATGGCTACAGGATTTGGCCGCGGTAGAGCGATGCGCTGTGTTCCTTTCTGACGCTCGAGGCTCTCCACTGATTCAGCACTTCCAACTTCTCCCCTATATTTTTTCCCTACCCATATCCCTGGAGGGTTAGAGTCTGGGATGCTAGGAGGCGGATCTCCCAAACCTTCAACAGGCTTCATCATGCCGAGGTCTGCAGTTTCTGGGTCCTGATGTAAGGCCTCAAGGGCTTCTTCTAGTTCCTCTTCTTCTTTTCTCACTTCTCTCACCTTTCGTTTCTCAATCGGCCCCTCATGGCAATGGCAGCTTCGATTGGTACCAATAGTGCTCTCTGGCTTGTGGATTCGCTGGCCGTGATTCTGCCCTCGCTGCTCTACCGGTGCCAGCCCCTCTTCCAGCTGCCGGGTTACTGACTGTCCAGATACCTTCTCAGCTACCATTCTGATAGTTCCACGGGGCGAAAATACGAAGATCTTGATATTATAATAGACATTGCCAATGGGATTGTCCTCAGGGAACGATCGACATAGCGTGCGATTGCGGAGAGCGTTATCTAACTCCGTCAGGATCTCGATGGATTTAGAGGCTAATAGAGAAAGCAGCCAGAGCACGATTGCTATAAAGAATTTGGCCGCACTGGTGACGGATTCGAACATTCTGTTCATGATGTTTGTTTGTTTTTATCAAATAAGGTGTGCTTGTGGATGTTGACGCAGTAGGATTCTAACTGCTTTTGAAAACCCAATGGTGCAATAATATCCTGTACAAGAATGACTGCCCACGTCAGCCGCTTCTTACATGCAGATACATGCGAAAGCGCTGAAAGAGTGGTTTTACTTCTTGCCTAAAGACAAGATACGACTTAAACACCACAGGACAAAATATCGTGGAATGAGCAAACCGAAACATGTGGACTGTCCAGAATAATCCATCTGATTCGGTCATCTTGTGGTGAAGTAGGATACGAGACATCTTTGTGAATTGTTCAATTTAGTCAAAGCTTCGAGTTGTCTTGGTATTGAGACAATAGTAGAGATTCAAGACAGAGCACACTTGCCCGACGCACACCGAAAGTTGCTTGAGATATAAGCAGAATCGACGAGAGTCAATAACATGCAAACTTTGGAATCTACCTCTATGTTCTATCCATTTCTCGCCCCAGACGTCCTGGTATCGTGTCTATAGTATAGTGAGGTCTGTATATCTTCTAACGCCGAGGAATTGCTTGTAGTGACATGAGGATCACTTTCCTTTCTCTTCATAAACCTTTACTTTGTCTGAATACTCTCGTATGTTTGAGACATAGTTTTCCTCGATCTGGTCGCCTTTCCCACCTGCAATTCGTAAGATCAGGTCATTTAGCGAGGAACGCCCAAGAATATCAACGTGATCGCCTAGTCCATGATTAGCCAATTCTATCACCAATTGCGGGGAAATTGTCCTTGAAAGTCATTCTTACCCGTATTAGGTCCACCTCTGGGAGAATATCGATCCGGCTCTACAACAAGTCAGTCTCATAACAACGCACTAGACCCTTTTGAATCTTACCATGAGGCATTTCGAAGACCTTGATCTGCACGCTTGCTGGGTTAAACCTCCTAATCCGCCAACCCTTGGCGCACATGTAGCCATTGCTCAACAGCGGTACAGTCCCATCGCCTTCACCCATAATGACACCGTGGTCCACCACACCCATCGTGACTGACGTATCTATAGTCACATTGAGGTTGGAGTTCGGGTCTTGGTCTTCGCGGTAGAAGTAGCTTCGTTCTGTTGGTTTGCCAACGCCGTAGAAGCAGTATATTTTCAAGTTTGGCGCCAGAGGGAGTCGCGTTTCTAGAGGATTGATCCATTTCCTAGGGTCTCGCGCGTTATCTTCAACCTCTGCTGTGGTGTGGGCGATTCCGTTCGAATAATGTTTCTCGACTTGATCCTTGTACCATGTATCGCTGTGTTTGAGGAGATAGTCAATACTCTCTTCTACTGTAAGATTACCAGGTGACTGTGTAGAATTTTTCTCTCTGAAGTTGATGAAGGTTCCATAGCTGACTTTTTGGTCGGTCTTGTCGTCAGGAGCCCAGGTTTTGTTACCCCAAACGGCATTTCCACCTTTTGGGAGCATACTGGAAATTCCTGGCATCGCTCTGAAGATTTCGACACGCTCTCCTTTAGCGAGGAATTTTTCTAGGCCATAGACTGCAAAGGCATTGAGCTGTGCAGTATCCTTCATTTCTCCCGAGAGGACTGCAGGCAAACCCTTCAAAGCACCTAACAGGGACCCACTAACATTTATCCAAGAATCTATATATTTGTCGACCCATCCTGATCCGCCACCTCCATGTCCCTTTGCTTCGACCCAGTGCAGAAAATAGAAGAGGACTTGCGAGCCCATGCTATGCGATATGAGAACCGCCTTTTCATCAGACGTCTCCAATGCGGTTTCAATGTAGGCTTTCAGTCTTGTGAAATACTGATCACGAGACTCTAGATTCTTGCATGACAAGCGCCAATCATAGGCGGCTGTGAACGCATTTGTTCTTATTAAGATTAGTTATGTTTTCAAGCCCCTATCTGGGTGAACCTACGGATCATATCCAAGGGTTGCAAGGTTTTCGATAATCTTATTCCAAATCCAATAGCCAGTGATAAAGCTACCATGCCAGTCAGTAGGACTGGTCCGAAGCTCTCTGAAGAACAGACATTCTCACAAGTCTGCAGCATCAAAACCTTGTGCAGCTCGTAATTTGATACCAGGAGGATCAAGTCCAGTGATCTTATCGAGCATAATATGCCTCTTCCAGCTTGCTTTGTCCAAGACGAGTGCCCTCATCATGCTCCAGCTGCCCCATAACCTCTTCCTGAAGTACTGCTGCGAAGCCTTTTCTGTGCCCCAACTTTCTAACCCTGTAGAGATGACCCCTGGAATCATGATAACCGGATGCAGCGCCTTTATCCCTTGTGATCGTAGATGTAGGCCCACAGCGAAGGAATCATAGTTGACCGCCGCACGCTCATGTCGCTATCGCCACGAGCTGTATCAGCTTCAGCTTATGCCATCACTAATTTGGATAGCTGCATGTTTGACGTACTGTGATATCCTTCGCGTCTTTGACTATGCCTGCGGGGATTACATCCAATAAGGATTCCAAGTTCATGTCCATGAGCCCTTCCAGATTGATGACATCGTGGTGATTGGCAAACAACGCTGCAATGACCACACCAAACAAGCCGCCGAGACCGAATATAAGTCCTTGCCGCCTCTTGCTCCATCTTCTTTTGCTTGTGAGCTTTTTGAGGTGTGATGCTGGTACAAGAGCCACGGGCTCTCCCTTTGTCGGCGAAGGATCTCTTGAAGGCTCGGTGGAAGAAGATTCCCCGAGGATGCGGCGCCTTAGCGAAGACATTCCTGGACAGAGGATCGACGTTAAGACAAGAAGCATGCGCAGAAAGCGCTTTTACCTTCAGCCAGTTCACATGCAAAATAGCTGTAATCGCATTTTGATGTTTCCGCGGCTAGACGGCGCCTCGGGCGTTCCGGCTTCAATGTTTCTTCGAGGGTTTCTTAGAATGTCATTGACTTTAGATAGTAAAGAAGAATGAGCGACAAGGTATTGCCGGCTCCTTCTGAGCATCGGTATGTACAATACCAAAGCAGCAAAGAGTCTGTCTACCTTTCCGCCATTCGACAGCTCATATCTCGTGATCTCTCCGAACCCTACAGCATCTATGTTTATCGATATTTTCTTTACCAATGGGGGGATTTATGTTTCATGGTGTGTAATTCCCTCGTTTGTCCACCAATCTTACTTACATGATAAATTGCTAGGCCTTGGATGAGAATGAGAACCTACTTGGCGTGGTAATCTCAAAGCTAGAGCCTCATCGAGGCGGTCCGCTTAGGGGGTATATTGCTATGCTAGCTGTAAGAGAGGAGCATCGAGGGAAAGGCATTGCTACAAAGCTTGTCCGCATGGCGATCGACGTCATGATCGAACGCGAGGCCGACGAGGTATTTTTCAGTTTCCGAACATTCGGGTCACCATACTGACGTTGCATAGATTGCTCTGGAAACCGAAGTCACTAACACTGCTGCAATAAAGCTCTATGAGCGGCTCGGCTTCCTCAGAAGCAAACGTCTGCACCGCTACTATCTGAATGGTAACTCTGCATTTAGGTTTGTACTCTTCGTCAAAGAGGGCGCTGCAGCAGCAGGCATGTCATATTGTGAGGAATACGATAATGATCCCCAATTACCCCCGGTAGCATAGTGCAGGGTATCGATAAACAGTTGCCCCGGAACGTGCGCCTGAACCCCATCCATGCTACTCCAAAAATTAAACCAACCAAGATCCCGAGGGAACTGGTGATCACGCTGCCGCCTGAACTAATTGAAACCCTGCGCTCACCGTTTTCTGGATTTCCTCGTTCTTGTGCTGCAAAAGCGAGAGAGCGTAAGCGACATCATTCCATTGTTTTTCGCTCTCACAGCGTGCAAGCCTTGCCGCAAGCTTGTCCGCGAGCTGTTTGGCATGCTTGTCCTATTAAGATGTAAGTTTGCAGACTTAGAAAAGCGAGAACAGTTTGTTGGCTTACCTTCTCGATGAACGAGGATAAGAATTTGATAATCCTCTTCAAAGCATCCTCCCGGAGGTCTTTCTCAGCGCTAAGTAAAGAGAACATGTCGATGAAGTGGTTGTATACTGCGTTGTCCTTCGTAGCAAGCTCGGTGAAGAACATCCTCGACATGTCAGCTATGCGCTTGTCTGAATCTTCCAGGCATTTAGCCATCTCGCCCAGCTGGCCTTTGACCTTGACTTGCCCGGCCAGGATGAGGAAGGTCAAAGTCATGAGGCATGTACGCTTTACGGACGCGTCGTTGTCGTTCAGTCTTCTGTAAAGGAAGTCGGTGTTCTCGTCGATGAGGTGATTGAAGCACACAGCCATATCTCCTAAAGCGATAACAACATTACTTCGAGTGACGGCATTCTGAGATCTCTCCAGAATGGTTATAAGCAGTGGCAAATTCTTCTCGCAGTATTCGGATGAAACGCACATGAGCTTAGCCATGCACAAAGTCGCGGCAGCCTGAAGGTCCTCATCCTTATACGCTGTGTTGTTCGAGCATATCTCTGTGACTAGGGGTGCAAAATTCGACAACAGGGAATTCGCGCCATATAAAAGTTCGCGTTCGCGGATGTGAGTCATAGCCTCGGTGAAATCGTCTTCTGTGGTGCCACCAATGAGGTCGAGTTCGTCTTGATCAATCGTCGATCCCTTGACGGGAGAAGCATTCGAGGCCTTAATTTTCTCCTTCTCGGCCTTTCTTCGCTTGAAGTCCAATTCACAAAGCTCTAGGTGGACTATCTGCTTAATGGCAATGTGGCCAACAATGAAAAGCAGCTGAGAAAGGGCTAGGGGTCCATTTTGCTTCTTCTCAATCTCTTCAGGCGGTGGGGACGGTAGTCCACTCTGCCCTTCGATGCCTTCCATAGACTCTGAGGTAGGCTGGGGGCTCTGCTGCTGAAACACAAGCTTCGTCTTTCTTCGCAATATCTCTGAGCAGAGGGTATCTGGGTGCTTTGACAGAGTATAAATAGCGCCAATAGCTTGTTCTGCAACACCATACCTGGGTTGCTGTTAGCATTCCGCATGCAAAATCTGACAGCTGGGAATTCCATACCATTCCTTGTTGTCAGAGATTATCTCAACCATCGCAGCTAGCTTGATAAGGACAGCATGATCGTTCGGAAGCTTTGACGACGCCATCGAGGTGTCCTTTCCTTGACGTTTTGTTGGGTTAATACGCCGTAGTGCGACGCAAGTATATTTGGCAAGACCCAAGTCCGATCGACCAAGGTTGCCTAGACCTATTCGGAGCATAGCACTCATCTCTTTGACAACGATGTCGGGCTCTGCCATGGCCAGCATTCCAAGCACTATAATTGTCCCACGTCTTTCGCTTTTGGAGATCTCTTTTTTTTGGACCCCATACACTTGCCATAGCTTTGTCAGGACCAGTTCAGAAACATGTCCCTCCTTCATCATGGTACTCAGAAGCTGTTCGAGGGATGTCAGTTCTGCTGGGGTCGCTCCGAATGTTAGACTGATCATATTTCGAGCAATGTAATTTGCCGCATCGTTCTCGCTGAATGAATCAGGGGCTCCGAAAAAGAGTCCTCGGTAACAGTCGATGAGGTGTGTTTGAACGCCCTTCCCTTCATCGCTGTTCCCTTTTGTCCAAATCAAGCGAAGCATTCTGCGGATACCAGCCCTTGCAGCTTCAATCTTATAGGCATCAATAACCACGAAAAAGTCCATTGCCTCTATTACTTCACTCTTATTCTTTGATGACAATAGGTGGCAAACAATGGCAGCAGCATCATGGAGGACCTCAATGAATCGTATAGCTTCAGTATAGTATTTGCGAGTCAACTGGAGCCTGGTCATAAGTTCTGATGTTGCCGCATCCTCTAGCGCTTTTTTCAATACTGCCGCTTGCTGTTCCTCTGTTTGGGCAGGGGCTTCTTTCGAGTCAGGCTCCATCACCGTAGCCTCGTCAAGCAGAGCTTCGTCCACAGTTGTGTCCGCTTGGCTAGCCTTTTCCCCAAGACCAGGAGAGCCAGCTGGAGGCTTTAGTGCATTCAGCTCGGCCTCGACAGCTTGCAAACGTTGGTCCCATTCTTTGTATGATAATTGGCCACCATGCATGACGCTGAACGGATGAGTTGAGACAAGTTTGCCGAGCAATTTGATTGCATTCCTGCGAACATTGCTACTCTTGTCTTCTAGACTTCGAGCAGCGAGCTGTGCCGCTGCTTGACGACGCTTCGGAAATTTCTGCTCGAGCTCGCAGAGCTTCATGTAGACTTGGATGTTTCTGCACCGGCAATACGGATTCGTATCTAGGAAACGTTCCTCAAGAATGTCGAAGAAACCATTGATCTGCGATTTTGAATTTTCATTCCGCTCCTCCTGCTTGCTTAAGTCCGCTATTAAGTTGCCGCACACCTCAATGACAGCACACCGAAGGGTATATGCCTAGATGAGTAAGTATCAGAGATATCGAAAGAAGGGCAAGAATCTGACCTCGCTATCTAGTTGTTTTATAAGCAGGGTCATTTGCTTGATGACCAAGCGCGGAGCAAGTTCAGATAGCTTGATGATGAAGGTCGAAACAGACTTGGGCCCTCTAGTGTCATTGCTATTGAACTCTTTGTTGCTCAAGTCTCTGCGAAGATGGTTATGCCAGTAGTCTCAGGGGGGGGACAAGAGAGCTAGATACCTTAAGATTTCGTCCGTAAGCTGTGGGTAGTCGTACTGCTCTGCAAGGATATGGAGGAACTCAGCCATTGGCTCCGCAAGATGCTCAAAGTAGGAGAGATTCTGGATGATGGATGTTTGAGCCCCTATCTAGAGTCAATGAACCGAATTTGTGTCAACAAGAAATGTGCGGGTACCAAAAGCATGTCCATGGTGCTTGACCGCAATACAAAGTACCTTGAAAGCATGCATCCTCAGAGCAGTGGTCTTGATTCTCGTTTCGTTCTCAAGAATCAAATACACAGACCTGGTGAACAGACCAACAAATGTATCTCTCTCAGAAGTTGTCATGAAAATCTTGCCAAGCTTCAGTTTCAATACTTTGCACATCGTTTCTAATGCAGCTTGGAGCTGAATAGTGGAGTCCCAGTTGCCATCCTTCGCATTCGGTTTAGCCTTGCCACTCTTACCAGTTCCCCTACCCTTTACAGGAGCACCGCCTGCAGGTTTCTCCGCAGCTTTGACCTCGACCGCTGATATCGACCACTGCAGCAAAAACGCATACATCTCCATCAATTGCTTGTGATGCTGAACATCATCTTGTTCTTCCGTCTCCAGCTCATTGTGTACAATGTCCGCCTCTGATGAGAGACCGGAGATAATCAAATCGAATACCTTGCTCATAGAATGGGTAGGGAGTAACGAGGTGGACCTGGAGAGTTTGAAAAGTTCAGAATCGGGTTCACTAGGGAAATTTCGCATAGATGGAAGAGAATTTGGGGCACACTTGAGTAGAAATTGTAGCGAATCAAACGCAGAGCTTCTTGTAAGAGCATCTGGGCTCTCTGCTATAGAGTTCACGATTGGATTCAAAACACCATTTATGAGTCCGTTCGTGAGCAATTCCGGCTCTTGCTCGCACTCTACTAAGCCTCCATCGGCTTCGGGTGTTGCGATCAAGGCTGGATCGCTGAGGTAGTGCTTGAGGGCCTCGTTGATATCGAAGTCCACGCGATCGCCCATTGTGTAGATGTTCCTAAGGGCTTTGCGTGGAGTGTCATCGACTGCTTTTACCGGATGTTGTTGTCTAACGGATTGGGAAGTCTTAACATCAAGGACTGCAGATTTGGATCAGTGTTTGACCATTGTTTACAAGACACAAAGCACGGACCACTTTGTTTACAAACGCGGAAAATTCGCGTCACCCCACTAAATCCGACGTTGACTAAAATGGATGCCTTACCGTACATAATCAACCTATCTACCCTATCGTCAACGAAATTGTAAGAAGAGGAATTCAGAACAGCCTACAATGGAAGGTAGGACGGGACGAGGCGTTCTTATACTGAGAAGGTAATGGACAGGTTGTTGAGCAATCGCTAAGCCTACTACGCCTACCAACAATGGAGGACAATCCTTTCGTTACAGAAACTTACCAACAGAAGCTCCAGAGGGCTGGGCTAGATCCCGATCGGAGGGAAGGCTTTAATAACGACGATGATGATCAGGGATATTCTGATGGCTCTGACGGCTCAGAGAGCTCTGAGGAGCATGTGGTTATAGAAGACTCGGTGAGGGAAGATATGGCCAAGCTTGAACAGACAGTTAAGGGTATGGGTCTCAAGTACCGGATGATAGATCGGATCGGAGAAGGTGACCCCTCCAAGCTCTGCAAGCGCAATATTGACCAAACACTAATATTTCATCATTTGTACAGGCACATTCTCAACCGTCTACAAGGCCGAAGATTTATACTACGATTATTATCAGAACGATTGGGACACCGGACCACGGGAAGCCCCAAAATGGGTGTCGCCTCCAATCAAGACGAGAACGATGAACAGCTCGCAAAGCTCCGCTCAAGGACCAAGGGAGCCTCATTATGTTGCTATAAAGAAGATCTACGTCACTAGCAGTCCTATAAGGATACACAATGAACTGGAATTGCTGCATGACTTGAGAGGCCAAAATTCAGTATGTCCACTCATAACAGCATTCCGGCACCAGGATCAGGTCGTCGCGGTTCTGCCGTACTTTAGACATCAGGACTTTCGAGTGGGTCTTCAATCCCTGTCTGTGCTGTCGCCAATACTAAGCCAACCAATCCTAGATGTTCTACAAAGTTATGACACCATACCAAATGCGTATATACTTCCGCTCTTTGTTTACAGCCCTCAATGCAGTGCACCGGCAAGGCATCATACATCGAGACATCAAGCCAACGTGAGTACGGTCTTAACGATAACGAAGGCTACGCTGACCTGTGAAGCAATTTTCTGTACGATATAGAAAGAAGGCGAGGTGTTCTGGTGGATTTTGGCTTAGCTGAGGTACCAGACCTCAAAGGTTCATGCAAAGCTTTCCCTATTAACGATTTAATAGCGAGAAGGAACAGACTCCTCCCATTGTCTTTGTCAAGAAAGCACAATGACACGCCGCCACAAGATAGAATCAAGCAAAGCAGCAATCCAACCATCCCCTACAGGCTACCCCAAGAATGACAACCGTTCCTCCCGCCGTGCAAACCGTGCCGGCACGAGAGGCTTCCGTGCGCCAGAAGTCCTCCTCAAATGCACCGCTCAAACCCCCAAAATCGACATCTGGTCTGCCGGGGTCATCCTCCTCACCATCCTCGCGCAACGCTTCCCCTTCTTCAACTCGGCCGATGACGTTGAAGCTATTATCGAAATCGCATCAATCTTCGGGCTGAAGCGTATGAAGAACTGTGCGATTTTGCATGGGGGGGTGTTTGAATGCAATATCCCAACGATCGGGAGCCAGGGCTTTTCATTGGAGCATATCGTGCAGTGGAGTGTGTCAACTAATAGACCGGATGAAAAGGAGGATCTGGACCCAGAGATTAAAGAGTGCATTGAGTTCCTGAAGTTGCTGTTGGAGCTAGATCCGAGGAGGCGGATGTCTGCTAGGGGGGCTTTGCTGACTGATTTTCTGAAGGAGAAAGACGAGAGCGAAGGTGATGGGGATGAGATGCAGGTTTTGTAGCGGAGAGATGGAAGCTTGGGAGAGGGGAGGGGACAGGGAAGATTTTTTGAGCCGATGCATTTGATACCCATTCTGCCGTTGTATTTGATAGTATTTATTCTGCATAAAAAGAAATCAGGAAAGAAGGTATGATATCAATGGGAATACAATGGAGTAGATCATTAGTATCATTAAGACTCGGAAAAGTGAGGACTTTGATCACGATGCACGATGCTTATATTACTCGAAACTTGGACCAGCACCTTCCCACAACCGTTCAGGACGACCGGGCAATGAAGCACTGCAACTCCTCTTGAACGTGCAACAGGGTTATGATTCCATATTTGGAAGCTCAATACTAGCCGTGACCGATCCGCTTCTTACGCAACCAACTCCACAACCCCACCAGCCTCCTTGATCTTCCTCTCCGCCTCCCTCGAGAAAAACCTTGCCCTCACTACCATTGGTATCTCTGGAATCCTTCCCTTACCCAACACCTTCGAGTAGCCTAGTGGTAGGAGGTCCAGCACGGGCGCCGTGTCGCTGTTCTTGTTCGCTAGGTACTCATCGCGCTTCTCGAGAGGGACGAGGGACCAAAGCTGTGTTCATGATAACAAAGAGTTAGCTGAAGCTCGTTTGCTTGTCTCATTCGTCACATCGTTCCTTCGATAACCTGCGGTCTAGCAGATCTTATCGTTATCCCCACGCTCCGCCCCCTCAATGACCTCCTCCATATAACTCCCGAGTAACTCTAGGGAACAACTAGCGTCGAATGAACCAAACGCACCTTATCCAGATTGATGACCGGCTTCCAGAATTGATTTTGCAGCTTGTGGAAATATCGCATTCCGACCTTTCCAAAGTAACCCGGATGGTATTTGTCAAGATTCGTACGGTGGTGATGTTGTCCTCCTGCCATACCACGTCCACCAGGATGCTTGCGATGTTTTCCTACACGGCCGTGGCCGGCGGAGACGTGGCCGCGGCTGTTCGTGTGTTGTTAGCGGAGCGATGGGCCTTGAGGGTGGGGGAGGTGGCGCTGAAAAAGAGCAATGGGATGAACTGGATGTAACTTACTGCTTGCGGGTTTTTGTCAATCGCGTAGGCATTGTTGCGACTGCTGATTGTCGATGTTTGAATTCGAGGTTCGCCGTGATGGTTTATTCCTGGTGGTGTTGGCGAAGCTAGCAACGCTAGCGGGCTCGGTTAGCGGGTAGGGTGAAAACCCTGACTTGAGGCGTTTGTTTCTTGTCGCCCAATATCAATCCAGAAAGATAAAAATTTCCCTCGAATTATAATTATCCTTTACTAGACTTCTTGACAGATATGAGTATATGGAGCTCATTACGTTCTAGTTTAGACTTCCAGGTTTTCAGCTCCCGCCTTTGTCCCCGAAGAACTTTTGCAAACTCCCAACTACGTCCTGGAACGATGCTTCCCTTTTGCTTTGCACAAGTCCCTGCTTGATCCACCCCGGAAGCTTATCTGCAATACGCGGCGTCGTGTACCTCCGATCTAACAAGATTATGCTAGCAAAGTCTTTCTGATGACGGATTACCCTACCAATACTCTGGTTGACAGCTCTCATGCACGCATTCTCATAGAATGAGCGGGCTGCAGCCTTGCCATCATTACGGCTTCCACCACGGTCGATTGCGCTCTTTTCAATATATTCGAGCTTCGCTTTCCATTGTGCGCTCTGAATATTTGGAAACGGTAGCCCTACAACGACCACGCCTCGGCCGAGCTTGTCTGAGAAATTTATGCCTTCAGACATCTTTCCGCCTATGACTGATAATAACAGGCCTCCTTTTCCAGCGCCGATAGACTGCGAGTATTGGTGTAATATATCATCTACACCCGTGACCTCTTTGGACTCGCGAAAGATGGGTTTTTTCTTTGTTAGGCGATCCCAGATGCTTAACGAGACTCCACTCATCTTCAATTCCCACCGGAGTACTACCTGGTTCAGGTAAGAGTAACTTGGGAAGAAAACTACTAGACCATCTGGTATAGCTCCAGATAGCTCAATAACGCAGTATCCCAAGGCATCAACAATAGCTACTAAGTTACGCTTCTCATAGGTAAAGTCGAAGTCGATATCCTCAGGTCCTTTGGCTACCGGCCATACTATAAGGTTTTCGTTGGGAATTATGTGCCCGCAGCTCCAAGTCTTCAGGCGATCAGGCTTGACGTAAGCAAAGAGATGCCGGATATAGTCATCCATCTATAGTTTAATTAGCGGCAATTCGTTTCGAATTCAAGACCAATTCCATGAGTCACGGACGTACTGGTGACATAGTCCCTCCAGCTAAGATTACTGCCCGCGCTTCTTCAACTACCCCCTTGAAGTGATGTGTAGGATCTAGGAGCATGTACTTGAGTGACACGTCTCCACTGTCACTCTTCTCATAGAAGAACCGCCCTTCCGATGCAGGATTTGTGAGTACTTGTAGGAATGATTGAACGTGGGTCAGAACCGGGGAAATTGACATGTGCAGCTTCGAAGGTGCAACAGGTCCGTGTTCTTCGGTATGAGCAATGTACCCCTCAACTTTCCGAGCTAATTTACTGTCCACCAGGTACCGCATGAGCTTGTATAGATTGATTTGGTCAACACCTTTGCCAGACATCAGATCGGTGACGTTCACAGCACCCTCACTTTCTCTTCTGCTGCTGCCCTTCTCCTCGAGGAACCCAGACAAAGAATCTAGAAGGCGAACCACCTGCGTAACGTAGACCCTATTCTTGCCTTTCAGCCTATTCCTGAACTTCTGAAGATAAATCCCCAGCTGAGCCCTGCAGCGTTTGAGTTGCGCCTGAGTGATGGTGACGGAATGTATGTTGGAAATCGCATCCATCAGGTTGTGTGCTTCATCAATAATAACGACATGGCCTTTAAGAGAGATATCTAGAGCTTTCCTAGCCGATTCTTGCAGGAGTAAAGGGTACGGAAGGGTGATAATCTTATAAACTGTCAGACAGATACCACTTATACTAAAGTAATATGAAGTACCTCGCTAGGCTTGATTACAGATCTAGCAGCATAGTAGGGGCAGATACCAATCCTCTTCCCGAGTATACCGATATCCTCTATGTCTCGAATTTGGGCGAGAGTGTAATCTCTAAACTCATTCACGAGAGTTTCGTTTTCCTTATTCGGAATGAACGGACATTTGTGCTCTTTTGGCGTACTTGGCTGTTGCAGGTCCAGACAGCGTTCATTGATGGCTGCTGCACTACCTAGTTTAGTAACGTCTGCATTGATGCATAAGTTCTTTCTTGCTCCTAAAGAGAGATGTTTAATGACAACCTGGTCATCGGTGTCTTTGATAGACGGTCCATCGGCTGTGCTGGCCCATGATACTGTGGGTAAGTTGACTCGACGAACTTCATCGACGAATTGGGTAAGCTGCGAATGAGTCCTTGAGCAATAGAACACCTTAATCTCATCTACAGGCTCTATATCGTCTTTTTCGGATGATGGCTTTTCTATTGTTCCTAACCTTTCAGTCAATTAGTACCGAAATCGATAAGCCGCCGATAATTGCTTAGGATCAACTTACCTTTCCAAAAGTTTTAACGTCGCCGCAGACAGACTTTCGGTCTTATTAGGATTTGATGCCGCAGTTGCCTGCATATTATCGTCTTCACTGTTGTAGTCCTTGAGCAAAAAGCGAGCGTCGTCCTCGATGCTTGACCCTTTCTCTACATCGTCGGTTTTCTAGCGCAATGGTGAGTCATTTGGGCTTTAGAGAACGCTTGAGGTTTCTCACTATCCTTTTGCTTCGGGGCTCCCCATCCTCATAACGCTGCTTTTGTCGGAGTTCTTTGGCACGTATTCTACTAAGGCGTGCTTCGAACTCCGATCTTTGCTCAATCACTGCGTTCCTCCTTTGATTTCTATCATGCTCGAGCACCCAACCCGGCTCTTCTGCACAAGTGACACATCAACACGGATTGCCTGGTATGTTTTGGGGAAACCCCACCTTCATCAAGCCCCTTATCCTGTTCTAGTGCTTTCTCTTGAAAGTCTCGGAGCCACGTCAAAGAGCCACAGATGAGACTCAGCGACTTGCCCTGACCAAACGTGAGCTTTTTCTGTTCAAAACAGGGTTGCCCATAATCGCAACGAGCAGTGAAGGCATTCCAAGAGTAAATCACGTCTCCACCTTAAGATCCAAAATAGAAAAGAAGGGTAGGAGAAAGCTCGACACTGAGACATAGCGAAGAAAAGTTCAATCGAGGGTTGCTTAACCTACGGTGCCTATCAAAATCCATCAGCGAATGCTGCTCCCTAATACGCGGATTCGAGTTGTTCTACCTGTTGGAGATTCAAAAATGCCGATTTGGCCCTCAGTGATACAGTCGTATATGGCATTCATTAATTCATTTTGAATGCCATACGGTTGGAATGGATGATGAAAGTCTCTTCCTTGGGGCTCCATCGTGAGCAGTTTGTAATGGGCACTGCAGTGGCAATTTTTTCTAGACAGCTGTGTTCTGTAACCAATCCGTTCTTCGGCTACCTCAGATCAGTCGTGGTGGTGTGGTTGTTAAACTTAGTATTCGTCGCTAATTTTGTGAACCATCGCAGTGATGTTTCACTTGTAAAGTGCATAATCACCCACCCCTAGGTAGTTCTCTGTTTTGTAGAGATTAAAAGGGCTTTTTAGCCTATATTCTACGATTGGAAATAGAGTAAATCCGTGGGTTCGCTTGCCAGTACTCCTTAGACGTCTCAGAGAAACCGCCTGGTCCGGCTGGTCTGACTCTAAACCCTCAAAGCCATACAAGGGTTTGATTCACATCCAGGTGCAAGTGTCTCTTTGAAGTTCATCGCAGTTGTTGAGTCAAGAACAACATGAAGCTTTGTTGACCTCGCACGATGGGTGAAACCACTACCTTACAGTATACCTAAAGTAGCTATAGCGGGTGAAGGGCCGTGCCGGAAGCCGTTTAGTGCTTATGTGACGGGATAACTAAAGTCCGATGCCCTAACCTTGGCAACTTGAAGCATCAGGCTGAGCTGTTTCATGACCAGCTCCAGTATCTCCTTATTTGCTTCGAGGCTGTATCTGGTTATGCAGCTTTATATAGCAAAGATCTGGTTCCACTTGTCTATTGCGTGTCATAATTGGAAACACACATTACGTTGTAATTAGTCGGAAATCCATCGCAAGTCTTAGGATCCTCCGTATAATTAGAGTCCACGTTTGTTAGCATGGCTCAGTTCCTATTTCTATAAAAGATTACAATTGGAACGCGCGTCATTATCCCGTCAGGGCCTCTCGCTTTAACCTTCTCTGATACGCCAGGTACCACGCGGCCGCTCCAAGGAACCAAAGCCGCAAACATAAGTGTTCGGCCTTACCCGGAAGCAGCCCACATTGGTCCATTCCAAATACCACAATGGGTAGCAAGCAAGGTCAGCGTAAGCCCCAGGTTGGCGCTACCTTCTATCCTGGTGGAGTTGACGACTTTTACATGCCCGAAGTGATTTCGCCAGCTCCCCAACGGTGAGTCTATATTGATCCAACTACTCGCTGGCTGTGCATCTCTCAGCTTCAACGAACTCACACATTAGTAACGCTAATTTCCTCCCTTAGGGTAATGCCAGAAGTGCCAGAGCAGATTCAAGATAATTTGGCGCATCTTGAGCTCGAAGCAAACCCACCAAGTCGTCTATCTGGACTTCAATCGCCGATGCCTGAAATGCACGGGTTGAGTACATTTCCCAGCCGAAACTCCTCCCTATTGACTACGACACCGAATGACCCACATTCAAGCTATGGGTCTGATGGGCATGGTCCCAGCCAATCCCAGCAGGGTTACGGAAAGCAGGGAGGTGGAGTGGCAGATCGTCCTCCGATAGAGCATCCATCGTTCTCCCCGTTCCCACCCATACACAACCGTCCAGCGAATGTTCCACCGTCTGACGAAGAGAGAGAGGTGCTCTTGGAAACCGCAAGACAACCGGTACTGAACTCCAATGATCCCGAAATGCAATTGACTTGGGCGCAAGATACTTTGACATACGTGGAAATCGCTGCGCAAAATGAGCTGCGGGTTTCTCAGAACAAAACGGCACGACCTCAAACGCCGCAGACAGAGCACCAGTTGCGGGTAGACGCTGTCAATGTGGTATCGTTTTTGGCGGATCAACACCACCCAAAAGCAGAATTCATGAAGGGAATGTGGCTAGAGTTTGGGAAGTTTGGATTCCGCCTTGATAAGAAAGAAGCCTATCGTTGCTATGCGCGATCGGCGCAAGGTGGTTACGCCAGGGCTGAGTATCGAATGGGGATGCAGTTTGAGAGCTCAAATGATACAGTAAAGGCAATCAAGCACTACAATATTGGTGTAGAAGCTGGAGACTCCGCGTGTCACTACCGTCTTGGGATGATGACTCTTCTTGGGCAGCATGGACAGCCACTGGACTATGCTCGCGGCATTGAGCTTGTTAGGTTTGCAGCTGAGACCGCTGATGAGAACGCCCCTCAGGGAGCATATGTGAGATTTAAAACTTGAGGTCGGAATGCTTAAACTAATCAGCTTCCAGGTCTTTGGTATGTTGCAAGCGCGAGAAATCACGCAGGTAAGCGTGCCTGAAAATCACTTGCCCTTAAATATTACCTCTGCGCGATTCAACATTGAGAAGGCGGCCTATCTTGGGTTTGCGAAAGCTCAGACGAAAATGGGCGCAGCATATGAACTTTGCCAGCTTGGCTGTGATTTCGATCCCGCATTGTCACTCCATTACAACGCGTTGGCGGCTCGGCAAGGTGAGCCCGACGCTGAAATGGCGATCAGTAAGTGGTTTCTGTGTGGATATGATGGAATCTTCGATAAAAACGAGGAGTTGGCTTTCACTTATGCACAACGAGCTACACAGAATGGGCTCGCGACGGCAGAATTCGCTCTGGGATATTTCTATGAGATTGGCATGCACGTCGCTGTTGATCTTCAGGTAGCAAGACAGTGGTATGGCAAAGCCGCGGACCATGGCAACAAGGATGCGGCGGCAAGAATCGATGGAATATCTCGTTCGAAGACTTTGTCAAAGAAGGATCACGAAACTATCGCTGTTGCTAAAATCAGGTCTCAGTATGGATCTCAGCGGAATAAAAGACCGGAGCGGTTTAAGGCGGCATCAAATCCCATGCCTACGATCAACGACGATGTGGTTGATATGCCAGACCCCCACAACACACAGATACCGCCGGCCGGAAGTCGACCTCACCCGCACCAGTCCCCGTCTCCGGCCCCTCAAAGGCCTACCTCTACGACTCCATATCCGATGGACGATAGGCTAGGACCGAGAACAGTATCTCATAGCGCTTCCGGCTATTCGAATCCCAATACGCGATTATCCTCGAATCCTTCTCCGAGATATGATAGCCAGAGACCTCCTGCAGGTGCACCGATCAGGCCTCCCCAAGCTTACCAAAACATGGACAACATGGGCGGAGGGCGTGGGAGAGGCATGCCTTCATACAACAACGCTCCTGGTGCTCCTGGCGCGCAAGGATATAGGCAGCCCGGCTCCGGGCTGACAAATCCATCTAGAACCACGTCACCTGCTGTCGAGGCCAACCGACCCCAGCCCCCCGCTGTTGATATAGGATTCTCGGCTCCTCCTGACCTATCTGGCGCTGATCGGAGACGGCGGATGCAACTATCTGATCCAGCGGGCGGTAAGCAACAACACCCTACGCCGACACCTACAGCCTCTGCGACTTCAGCAGACCGTAATTCATCGAGGTCATCAAATCTACCACATCCGCAGACATTTCCAGCGGCCAATCGCGCATCTAGTCCTAATCCCCAGATACGGAAGCCCTTTCCGGCAGGCAGGCCAAACGATGGTTTGCCTGGCAATCCAGGAGTACGGTCAAATAGTGCTATGAGCTCCCCTAGCATACCACCTAAGACCCTTGAAGGTAATAGGCCTGCTGCAACCCCACCGCCAAACAGTACCACTGCAAAACCGCCAGGAAAAGGGCCCAAAACCTTTGAAGAAATGGGTGTCCCCCAAAGTAAGAAGGAAGGCGAATGTGTAAGTTTCCTGAAGGAATATGTTGATCCACGCATCCTAACCGTCTCGTAGATTGTTATGTAGTCTCACAAATTTTGGATATTTGCCTTGCATTGCCGTATGGCGTATATACCCCATTCCCGAGAACTTACCTTCCCTTTGGAGCGGCTTGTGTAAATGCAGATAGACAGGGCTATCGTTCATAGTTGGAAACAAAATTTGAATATGAGTAAGGTGATAGCCAATCTTGTACCGTACTCTATCCCCAATGAACTAGAGAAGATTAGTTTCGCTACGTTAAACTCGCTTCACTTTCTCGTTTTGATAGCTATCGTGACTCCTTTTTATCTCAGCATTCAACTGTCCATCCTAATAGACGTCAACTCCAGACAGGCGGCTTGTTCTACATGAAAAGATGGCCCCTCGTAAGGAAAAATCTACGGCAGATCAAGGTCGACTTGACTGAATGCAGTTTTACATTGCAGCATAGCTGATCTAGAAGCTGCAGGATCTGCCTTGATAATCGACTATCTTAGTATGGCATCCTTAATCGCGATGATAGGAAGATTGACTGACTGAATCGACAGAGGGGCAGAAGTCTGTCTAATCCCACAGCCAATCTATACCGTTTTCATGTCACTGACCACCTCCGCTCCACTAGCCGCCCGTACTCGGTACCATTCCCTTCGTGCATAGTGTCGTACACCTAAACGACGAGGCTAATGGGGGGCCTGGCTAATAGGCCAACGACATCTCTGCTAACTTGCATAACAAAGTCACCAAAAGTAAAGTGTCAATGGCTACATAAGGAATATCAAGACGAGATTTGCTAAGGTCACCAAAGCCTATGCCGCAAAGGCTCTCAAAGAACTACATGAGCAGCAGGTCGTTGCAGGGAAAGCTGCCGGTTCGAACTCCGCATTACAACCCTGTCTGTAGCCGGCTTTCTGATATCGATCATACAGGCAAACAAATCGTGTATCATACCATTCAAGATCCCAAAGATGCCGCAAGCGTAGAAGACCTCGCCGCAATGGATAAAGAGATAGCAGGACTTCACGAAAGTATTGCTACTGTTAAAGCGAACGAAAAGCTGCTAAGAGCTCATCTCATGGCCGTAAACGCAACACTGTCTACCGCAGACCTTCGGGCTAGCGTCATGGCACTTGAACTCGAGAAGAAGGAGATATTGACCCGATTGGGCCCATTACGTTCGGGGAGCGTCAAGCCCGTATCACCAGAGGAAAAGGCGGAGGTGGACAGAACTTGGAACGAATGGTCAAGGAAGGCTAAGACAAGGAGAAAGATCTGTATGGAATTATGGGCTCACTGTACTGAGGGATTGGAGGGAGAGCAGACGAAGGAGGAGCTATGGGTACGACAGCTCGAATGGCATTTGTTGAATTGCTGCTGACTAGAACGCAATCTAGGAAGAGTTAGGCCTCGAAGCTGACGAGTAATTCAGCCGACGCACTTGGGTGTCGCCGTTTTGCTGATATCAAAGGAGACGTCCCTACAGATATACGAGCGGCTTTTCAGTCTTTGCTCTATATGCTTTTCGTCACATGTCGTGTAACGCAACTCGACCGCTACGAGTATAATGCAAATCCGGGGAATGCTGTTTCACCTGGCAAACACGCCCTTTTCCATGCCCGGATTCTGCGTTGTGGCACATGTCGTACCACGTGCTTGTTCTGTCTGACCACACCGGCGGGTCTCGATCGGTAGATGGAGCAGTACATAGTCCTCGTAGCTCTTATCAGAACACGGTCAACTATCTTCCTGCACGCGTCCACGCGCCCGAGCGTCGAAGTACTGTAGTGATGTAACTGGGAGAGCAAGTCGACCATCGGTCATCTGCTGCATTCTTGGCGGGCACGCGTGACCATTCTCTCACCGTGGGTGCAGGTTGTCTCCGCTTGACCATTCCATGGCAAGATATTGAATGCAAGTCTACTCTACCTTCTTGTCAAATGTGAGCTTTCACCTTCGAAGTTAATACAGACAGCATGTATGAAAACCAATGTTCCACGGTGATAGTAGATACATACCTAGATATAAAGTACTGGGTGGGTGGGTAGGTGAACCACATGGTGAAGGTGTGACATTAAATAGCCTTCAACAGCGGTAACCAATCGCAATGGTTCCTGGTACAGTATTTACTGTAGAAGATCACTTATGTATGGAGTTGGCTTGGCACCCCCGCGAGTACTATTCACTTAGATCTTATTCACTAATTGAACCCTTCCCCCACAACGACGTCAGCCATTAAAAACGTTCTGTTATTTGCTTACACCGCCACCCAAAAACCACATCCCACAAAACACACTTTGTTCTGGTAGAAGTCGTGGTGGGAGTGTATCGGCCCAGGACCCGCCTCCGGAAGATAGCCGCGCCAGCACCAGCAGCCATGATGTCCACCTTCCTCCCTCGGCCTGAAGTGCCCTCTCAGGACCTGTCTTCAACCCCCCCGCCAGCTCCAGCCATAACGCAAGCCAGCAATGTTCCCCTGGCACACAGGAACGGTCCAAGGATACAGACTCGGGTGCCCACCGATTATCGAGGCAACGACTTTGTCAACGGCAACGGCGCCCTGCCTATTGCCGGACCCCAAGCAAATATGGCCAACGGAGCACCTCGACGAAGAGGCACAATGGGTGCTGGACCTACAGGCTTTGATGGCCCCAGAAGTCCTCCAAATACCAAGAGTATACCTTCCCTCGTCCATAAGAAAGAACGTGAACACAGGCTGAGATCTGCCGGCCCAGATACCTCACATGTGCCTTGCAAATTCTTCAGATCGGGTCTGTGCCAAGCTGGCAAAGCATGCCCCTTCTCGCACTCTACGGATATCTCAACCGTCGACACGCCTTGCAAATACTTTGCCAAGGTAGGCATATCTGACAAATCTTGGAACTGATATACTGTGCCCCAAAGTACTGACGGTGGACTAGGGAAACTGCAAGTTCGGTGCGAAATGTGCGCTGGCACACATTCTCCCAAACGGACGGAGAGTGAACCGGCCAAATGGACTGGTAGGGGGACATCTCAATCTTGGCGGCAGAGTCGACCCCCAGTCCTTCCATCCTCAAGACTCCGCCTTGGCGAATTCGCTTCTGGCCCAGCAGGCCGGTGGGAATCCACCCACATTCGGTCATCAGTTCTCCCAGTTCCCAGAAAATGGTTACGGCCCACAGATTGGTCTACACGCCAAGGTCTACGATAACGTCCCTTCGATAGACACCAGCTACACATCACCTCGCGGGTCGGCGTATGGCTCACCACCGGATAATGGTAATGGTCGACTACCAATCTCACCAGTAGCGCATCTTAGTGCTCTGGATGCGCCGTTGCCTGCATCATTTGACAGCCAAGGGATCTCATTCGCGGCCCGACACGGACCAGTCGCTCATTCTGTACCTTCGAAATTCGGCCTCGACTCGCCTCCTTCTTCACTATCAAAGAAAACTGCCCTACCCTCAGATGCTCTGCGAAATCTCCACGATTCAGCTTTTGGCAGAGAAACACGAGGCCGAGCACCGCCCAACCTAGGCTCGTCCCCTCTAGGCTCCGGAGATGAAGGTCTCGGCCAGCGCCTAATGCACTCCCAACGCATCACCAAACCCAAAACGATGTCCGCCAGCCTCCCTAGGCAGCGAGCTAATGACGACTGGGACGATGGCTTCCTTTTCGGCGGCGAGGAAGACTTCCTCCCTACCAGCCTTCACGACTTACTGACTCCGCAAGAAAAATCGCGTACACTATCACGCTCCGAACAAGACCCCATCGCCTTCCGAGAATCTCTCAGCGGCCTGGGTACTCCGGCCGACTCCAGCAAAGTCGGCTCTCCCGCCACCGCTTCCCCATCCCGCTATGGCGCACTTTTCGCTCGGCAAAGACGCGAAGAAGATGGTGGCAATGCTGACAGAACCTCCGCATTTGGCCATGTCGGCTCTCCCCTCCGCAACTCCTCCCTCCACCCCAACGCGAGCCCCAGCCTCCGAGCGACAAGCTTTGGCCATCCGGTCTCAGGCGACATGTCGCCTTATTTCGCCTCTCCACCCCGCCAATCCTCCATGTCCGTCATCTCGCAGCAACTGTCACGCACGCGCCTCTCCTCGCGCACTGACCCGTCAAACGCCGAAAACCCCAGTAGTAGCAACGCCCTTCACCCTGGCTCCGCATCCACACGACATGCATCTGGTTCTAACGGCCGGCTGGACAGAGCAGCCTCCTCGTCTAGTATTGGCACTAGCAGGATCGATGAAGAGCAAGGCGATTGCGTGTTCTCGATGGAGGTGGAGGAAGACAACCATACGAAGCGGTGGAGTGGCGGGCCCTGGAATGGGCAGGGGGGGCGATCGCCTAGATTGGCGCCTATTGGGGGTGGACGAAGCGGTGGTGGTGAGGCGAAAGAGGGGAGGGAATTTTGGGGATGACTTCGGGCTGGAGAAGGGGCGCGCGGTTACACATAATTCGATTTGATAGCTATGGCGTCTTGGAGGCGGAACATATTTCGGTAAAAATTGGGTTTAGGTTTTGTTTGGCTCGACGGCGCTTGAGGAGTTTGGGCAACAACTATGGCTGGCTGTGATTGGCTAGAAAACAACAACGGCTGATGCCTGTAGTGGCGATGATGAATATGGGCTTTTTCTTCTTCTGGCAGGCTTAGCGGTAGGGCTTGTACATATGTAGGTTGCGGAGGGGCTTGTGGATACTTTGGGAGATGGAGAGTACGTAGTTGGTGTGGTGTGGGTGGGTGGATAGATAGGCTCTTACACGTGCAATCTTTGAGAAAGGCTTGTGCTTGGAACCGTTACCAAATTTTGAGACGAAGTGATGGAGATGACTGGTTACGATCGATACGCTTCCTCTACATAAGCTTCTAGATTCTAGGTGCGAAAACCCCAAGTCCTTACTTACAATCAACAGCAAACACCGTAATCTTACAGCTCGTCTCTGATATCCTTTCCGGCCTCCTTGTCCCTCCTCGTCTCCTCCCTCTGCGCCTCATCCTGCACCTGCCCCTTCATCTCCGTCACCACATCAGGCCCCCCATCTCCTCCCTTGCCCTTACCAATCTCCCTCAACACCCCCGCAATCTCCTCGTCATAAACCGTCCACTCCGGCACCTGCCTCCTCGCCCTCTCCAACTTCGGCTCTTTGGTCAACGGATTATTACACAAATCAATCGTCTTCGCCTCGGCCAGACTCTCATCGCTGCACCACGTCTCGCACCACAGCCACTGCTGCGGCAGCGAGTGGATCGGCAGCACCATCTGCATGTGGTTCGGCAGATCCTGGTCGAGGTTCGAGAGGGAATTCGGGTCCGCCGAGAGCTGGTGGTACTGCTGGCGGAGGCGGTCGCCGGCGGCGATTTCGCGGAATTTGCGCAGGTCGACGACGTAGAGAGCGGAGATGTGGTAGGGGAGGCCGCGCAGGAAGGTTTTCCAGTAGCCCTGTTTCCAGAAGCGGAAGCCTTCCATTTCGGTGCGAGAGTCGCACATGGGCGTGAAGCCGTAGGGCGCCCCTTGGAGGTCATGGGTGACGAGGTCGTACATGTCTGTTCGAACGATCTGGTCGGCGTCGACGAAAATGACTTTGTCGAGGCTGAGGGGGAATAAGACGTCGAGAAAGAGGATCTTGTAGCCCCAGATCTCTCGTTGTTTTTCTTTTTGCTCCCGCAGCCAGTGCGGCCATTTGTAGGTCACCAAGGCATAGGAAAAGTTATAATGGCGGGCGAGATAGGGAAGGGACGCTTTGAAGGAGGGAGAGAGGAACTGCTCGATGAACCAGAATTTAACGGTGTGGTCAGTGTGGCGCATGACGCTGACCATCATTATGTTAAGCATACGCTCGTACAGGTGGCCAGAAGCCACGGAGAAAATATTAATGTCCGCGTTCTTGGGTGGCTGGGGGCCAGTCAGGCCAACGGTGGAGAGCAGGGAGGAGGTGAATTTGGAGGCTTTGCTGAGGTAGTCGAGGGGTGATCCGGGGTTTACGCTTTCTTCGAGAACATCTTCGGTTTCCTGGCCCGGTTTGCGGGAGAGGCGGGGATAGAGCGTTTTCCCTTGAAAAGACATGAGCGCAACTTCCGTACTTTCGTCGCCAGGCTGGGGGCTGTAGCCGTTTTGGCCAGCGCTGTCGATATGGAAGATCTGTTGGCTGCGGCCGGGTTGGAGTTGAATCCTCCAGTAGCCGGGGTTGGCTTTGAATTGGAAGTAGCCGAGATTGGCCATGATAATAGTGTCGGCAAAGTGAGGGTCTTTTTCTGTTCCTAAGAGTAACTGGACTCCGCGAGGGGGTGAACCGGAGCCCGTAGTGACATCCCTAGAATGACCCTCAATCAAGATATGTTCCAACTCATAGACTGCATCAACATCAGAACCATCTTTCAAAGAACTGAGCTTGATGTTGTCGAGGTCGTGGACAGATTCCTTTGGTGCAACCAGCCACGTGGGAGGAACGTCGAGCGCCAAGTTCAGAAGAGCTTCTCTCGGCAGACCTTCAAAGGTCGCTTGCAGGTCACGTAAATCTCCATCTTCGGTGAAAGATGGCTTCGCATCAAGGACGTGGCGATAGAACCTCTTGATAGGAAGCTCCTGCATTCTTTCCTTCGGATTAAGGAACAACTTTAAATGCACTCCACTCAAATCGGAAAGTACTCTGAGCATAGGTATCCACCGCTGGGCGATCTCACTCGTAGGGTCTATGGAAGCGACCAAGTGAATCGAAGCTGTTTCAGGGTCACCAGTGGATATCATTGTGTGGTTGCTCTCCCATTGGTCGAAGACTGTCATTCGCAAAGTAGAGGCGGACTCAAAGATTCCTTCCGGCACATCAGAAATGGTGGACAAGGCAATTAGCGAAGATAGTACAGCCGCATCTAGAGGCGTCTTAACACGGTCCTGGAAACCAAGAGCAGCAAGGGCGCTCTCTGCTGGTTTGAGGCGCTTTGACTGTTCGTATTCGAGCAAGGACTGAAAGTCATTAGAAGTAAAGCCGGTAGTCCTCGGGATGGGCCCAACTAATCGCCCATTTAGCAGCAAACCTTGCTCTCCAGGCCGAAGGTCTATAGCCTTGACTAGCGGTTGCACAGATTGCCACAACTTTTCAGACTCCTCTAGTATTTCTCGAGAATATTCAAGTTTATCGTCGTTTTGGTCTCTGTTCAAAACGGCTTGCAACGCACGAGCGTCAAATTCTCTGGTTTGACCTTTAACAACGTTAGAGAGCGCAACAGACGTTTTAGGCGATGTCGGTGATACAGCATTATGTAGCAGGACTAACTCTACCTCCGGTTGTTGTTTGGTAAATCCAAAAGCCTCGTTAGCTAGTTTCGATCCTTCTTCGGTGTCAAGATCTGCAACTACCAGCAACTGCACGGGGAAGTTCTCTGATGCTTGTTCTCCTAGCAAAAGCGGTAACTTCTTGAGTACTTGACCGTGTTTCTTGGCCAGGCTCCCAACGTCGATGATCGTGATACTACTTTCGTCTTCGGGAACCACCAAAGGATTTCGGTAAATGGCCGCTTTTTCTAAAAATCGACCAGCTAGCCAGCTGTCTTCAGGTATTATCTCCTCATATACTTCGCGCTGTATAGATCGAAGATCCATATCAATCTTTGAACTCATCGCTTGAAGCCATCCCTCATCTCGGGGCACCACAGCCCCGTTAACAAAGAGCAGTGGCGACTTCCCGTCGGCTCCTAGTCGCTTCAGGTAATTTCGGGACGCCTGTATCTTTGCTTGAGAATCGTCCGACTCGAGAATCGACTGGAGTGACAGCGCTTCTCGATCCTTGCGAAGCTTCCGACCTTTGGTGACAGACTCGAAAATGGCCTTGTCAACACTTGTCAATTTCTTGCTCTTAGTAGACTAGAGATCATGGTTAGACAAGCTTGGCCCTCGAAGTGCTATGTGGTTGACTTACCGCTTCGAGATATGCGAAGACTGCCCCAAGGCCATATGTATCTTGCAGATAATATATGACCAAAGCTTGATCCACAGCAGACTTGGACTTCGGCATGGGCACGATCCCAAATTGAATCGGTACCTTGCGCTTTACGAAAGCTTGCAACGATTCTACAAGGAGTTCTACATCTTTGACGTCAGTCATATCAAGGGGAATCACGACATTATGTATGTCACGTCTGATAGTAGGTAGCTGGCCCGGATACGTGCGTTGTAGAAGCTGTAATAGATCGTTAGTTGGAACCGGCAACATGAGAGGCTTGTTACCTACCGCAGAAGAATGGGTTGACCAGCCCTCATATCTCTTGTCCTTTTCAATGTCATTAAGCCAGATGATAACCTTTCCTTTTTCGATCTCATCTCGATAGTCATAGCGCTGTGACTCGCCTTGGGTCTTGCTCTCTACGATTGCTGGATGTGACAGTAACTGAACCGCTTCTGATCCAGTAAAGCCGAGCTCTTTCACGCTTCCAAGGATACTACGCTCGCGCCGCAACCGCTCTAACAAGGCAAAAGCATCCATCTGCCTGGCTTCAATCTGCCTACCATTCATCCATATGACATTGAACCCTGCGGGCAGGAGAACATCCCTATTCCTGCGATGCTCGGCTGCGAAATCGGTGGAAGTATTACGCTTGGTGATAGCTAAAGAATGTTTGGGGAAATCTTGGGAAACGCTGAGCAAAGTATCAAATGGGTCTTCGCTTGCCATAACAAAACTGGCAGCTTTCAGCCCGAGACCCAGCACCTCCTTGGCGGATAAAGGCTTGAGGTCCGCCAACTCCTCTGTCTCCAAAACAACATCTTGCTGCTCGATCGGCGGCATCTCAGACGCCTCAACCATGTTTTCTCCTCCGCCAGCATCCCTGTCATCAATGACGATATAGTCGGTCCTTTTGAGAGCGAGCTCGATGCCATATCCGTTCACAACCAGAGGTTTGCCTGAAGAGGAAAGAGAAGGTCGGTAGCGGATACGGTAAGATGTATGGCCGCTTCGGGCTGTTTGACTTATTGTCTGGTGGAATTGTCCAAACAAAGGTGACGTGATGTCGGCGTAAAGTATTGAAGAAGGGTGCAAAGGATCAGAGCTTTCACCCAAGATCCGGTCAAACGGCAGTGTATCAGGGCTTCTAGTACATGGTCAGCATTCTGGCTTCCAAGACGATCACGCAAATATACTTTAGCCCTACAACGTCTTGCTGAGCCCTATCCAGGGCAGGCGAGCAATATTGCTTCCCATGGAAGTGTACCCATACTGGACATGCCGCATCCTGCGCTATCATCAACGATGGCTCGACCGATGTGTCGTAGTATTGGTAATGGGCTTCGATCCGGGGGGCTGCGGAATGGATTGAAAGGGCGAATTGTAGAGAGGACACGGCATCCGGGTCTGTGATATGTCCATCATCTTGTACAACCTGTAAGAAAGTTGTGTAGAGTTCGTGGTCTGTACTGCACTCTGCGAACCGCCCCTCTGCTATCTGGTCGAGAAGTGGGAAGTATGAGGTCGAGTTCTCTTCCGCTGCCGTTTCCCTGTCAAAGTTCAGCTGCCATGTCTTTTGCGTGCAGAAATACTGGTAGTCACCAACAGCAGCTCCAGAAGGTAGGGAGAGGAGTTGAAAGAAGCCTGCAAGGCAACGTTGACAGCCGGGCCAGCTGAAACCCGCGCACAGTTCAACGCGCTGGAGATAATTGAAACACACCACAGCTCCCGTAGGGAGAAAGAGAAGAACATGATTAAATTGTAGTCCTAGTCAAGCAGAACAAAGGCTAGTGAAAGAGGAAGAGCGCTGTGTTTATCACCGGACAAGCTGAAGCTTCGGGTAAGCTGTGATAATCAAGACACGGTCACAACTCAGAATCGTTGCGGTAAGAACATGCATTTCTAGCTGTAGAGACTGTCAGGCAATTTGATAGACTGGAGCTTGAGAAAGGCCAGATACATAGATATTTAGGCGCATTCAGATCTCCAACGCCGCTAAGCGCCCGCTACCCGCTGTCCGCTACCAAAGGTCTCCCCCTCGTCCCTCAAGTATTCATGTGCTGCTACAGTAATACACCATCTTCCAGCTATCATATCCTACTGCACAGCACCCACTCTGAATGACAACACTAGTATCGTCTGACTCGATACTTGTTGATATGAGCAGTTTAAAGATCGTTATCTCAGGATAGATTTGCAACGGGCATTGAAGGGCGTTCGAGGGATTTATCCAGCCTCAAGTATGGCATTGGTCCTTCGATTCGAATCTGATCTTCCATTCTTCGTTTTACAAACTCTTGAGAACGTCGAGTATTCGTACAGCCAGGTGCAGCTGCTGCACAGTACACGCTCGGTCGTGCACAATACTCACAGTTTCCTAGCAGTGCAGCTTGTGAGCATCTGTTGAGAACATTGTAGGCGAAATCCGGATGATCTGTCAACAACCCGCGGAATGCATCATGTGTCATCAGTACGGTAAGGTTCTTGAAGACGAAACTGGTGATGATTGACCGAATGTCGACATCTCCTGGACGTGTCGACTCGTAGACTGTTTGTATGATTTCAAGAGCATCCGCAGCTGTCCAATTAGCTCCGTTGATGCCACACAGAGCTTGTCGGAACTTCAGAGCTGAATTTTCCTTCAGTCCTTGCACGTCGTACTTCTCTGCCATTGCATGCATCTCAATCGGCAGCAGCAGCAACGCAGAAGTTGAACTGTCGGGTGGGCCGCTATGAGTCTGGCCTTTTTCGTTCACATGAACTTTACCGTCATAATCTAAGCAGTAAAGATAATCCATCATCTTCTGCACTTGACATGGATGGCCCTCTTTTAACTCGATTTTTGCTGTGTTTCCTTCCTATGACTGGCTTAGTCGTGACTTGGGCGAACAGAGAGCTCGAAATGCTTACTGTGAAGCCCTTCTTGCAAGCAGCCTCGAAGAATTTGGACCGTGGACAAATCACAGCCTGATGCGCTCTAAATAATGATGGGCCGCAGATGATGGTGATATCTGAGTATTGTCCAGACTTCAAGATCCTACAAAGAATGTCAATAGAGTGGTTGTACGTTTGGTTCACTAGTCATACTCGGACATGCCACCTTGAACTCTCTTTAGGTGATCAATTTCCATTCTCAACAACGTATTAGACTCCTCCATAGCTACTTCCTCGTGTTGTGTAGTTGGTTTGTTGTACAGCTGTGGGAAGGGGTCTCCTAGGAGGGTCCGAAGATGTCTCTCTATAGATCGTTCCATATGTCTTTCCATATTTCTTTCTGCGTTTTGTTTGCTCCTGGTGTAGTTGGCAAGGACCATGGACAATTTATAGATAGCTTTGGAGACTTTACTCATACGGGCAATCACCATGAGACATTCACACAAACTTCCATTAAACCACAGCTTTATATGTACAGCATCAGCTCTCAAAGGCTCAGTCATTGCGGATCTGTGTTCACTGGAAGTGGACCCATATGTCGTTGTTCTGCCCTTGTGATCGCACTCATCACTTCATTCTATTATTTAACAGAGCACGCATCAAAGGAGAAAGATCTCGTGGTTTAAACTTATCTATAGCGAATATGTGCACTCCAGGGTCAAGCAAATCAAAGCCAGCGACTAATATATGCCATTCCAAGCCCCATGCTTCAGACGTTGGCGCATGGCTCGCGGAGAGGGCTGAAGCGCCATCAATACAGTGATGAAGGAGCATGCAAACGCACCGGATATCACCATCATTTTCCATATATTACGGAATTCAAGACACAGAGAAGTCTGAGAGGTCTTGCTTCTTAATATCTCAACAGCAGTGCTGTGAGCTTAAGATGCAACGCCACCATCTTCTAACAAAAGTACCAAAAAGTAAATTGTACAACCTCACTATATACAAATGCGAGAAGCGTCATCATCTTCAGGAATTCACTATATATATACCAAACTAGACCTCAAACAAATGCACAAACCTCCTCTACAGCACAGCACGCGCCACACAAACCAGGGGAAAACACCGCCTAAAAACTCATAGGCAACAAAACATGTGATGCAGCACGCATAACTGTAGGGACCACTAAAACGACTGCCAGACGGCTCCTGCAACGTCCACCAAAGCCTACCATCCACGAAACTCCCTCTGAAAGAAATCTTCCATTCTACTCTCCAGACCCAACGCCACACTCGCAACAATAGCTATTCCTTCAAAACCGAGTTCGAGCGAAGTCCTGGCTATTTTTCCTCCACGAATCACGCCCAAAAAAAAAGAAAACATTTAGCTCAACGCCTCACAAGTGCTATGTATAAGATAGGATCGAAACCCAGAAATAATCGAAAGCAGTTTGCTTGTTACGGGGCATAATGGAAGAGTAACTCCCAAACCCTAATCGTTCTATCGGTTGCTTAAACCCTAATCCCTTATCGCTATCCCAAGGGTTCCCAAACCCCTCCCCATGTGCAACAAAATCTATTCTTGCAGCTGTCAAACCCTATCCAAACCTCGTGTGCCTTCTGAGTTTTAACGCCACGTATAACGTCCGTTGTGTCTTACATGGTGCATGTATGGAAGTTGTGTGAGATCATAGATTTCCCGACTGAACTTAAGCTTTAGGAGTTTACAACTTTCATGCCAATACATTTAGAGTATACAGACGGTACAAATCAGGCTGTTCCTCTTCGAAAAACAGGCCGTTTCTCTCATACTCTCATACTAAGTATATGTAAAAGAAGTAAAAGGGGCCTAGGGAAAACATTGCATCATACCAGCATGACCTAGAGAATAATGCCCTCATCTCGTCATGGAAACCGTTTTCCGTCCGATGCCCGAGACCCGACGCCCAGTGTGCTCCTTCGCTCGATCGCTATCATTTATGAATCACATAAAGTTAAAACATACCCTGCCACAATCCTACCCGGTCATATCTCGTAGCTCCGAGTTTTCGTATCCCGGATTGGTGGCATTCTATTCTCCTTGTCTCGAGTAGCTTCTAAGATCATGCGTTGGCGTTGTAAGTCGTCTATCTCGAAGGAGAGGTTATCGCTGCCCGTCCGTGCATGCTTCGCTCGTGACCCGCCTATTGAACTTGTGGATTTCATCTTTTTAAGCGTGCGGTCTTTTTTCAGCGAAGTCTCGGGTCTAGGCGGCAAGTCAGTGACGTCTTTACGTATTTCTTTAACGTCGTTCCGGGTCCGAAGATTTCGAAACTCCCGAGCGATCTTCTCCAGGGTAGTTCCCCTTTTCTTATTCGGCGACTTTGGCACAAGCATGGGTGGCTGTGGTGGAGCTGTTGTTGGGGAGGCGGGAAGAGGTTTGTTGTTATATTTACTGCCTGTGCTACTACTGGTTGATGGACGATCCCCAGTCGCGAAGCTGACACCTGAATCAGCTCGTCGGTCATGGCGACGGTATTCTTCACTGCAGGGATTTAAGCTGTCAGGGCTGTTGACTTCGAGGCATTCCTCGATAACGCCATTGACGGTGCGGAGGTATTTATCAACCGTGTCTCGGACCACTGCCCAGCCATTGGCGTCTTCAGGTCGCTGTCCTTGGTGTTCGAGGTTCTTGAGTATGCTCTTGCCATTCTTCTCGACACCTTGTATGTATCTGAAGAATGCGTTACGTTGTGAAGTGAGGATTGTAGTGGTTAATTGGCGGGTTGGTGGAGTGGCGGTGGTTGGAGGATAGAGAGTATTCAGCATAGCTATACTGTTGTTCTTGTTGAAAGGTTCGAGCCGCATTTCGTTGATGAGGGTCTATCAAGTGCCTGTGTCAGCTAGAAGACCGCTTTGAGAAGTAAAGCCATCCAGGGCTTATTACCCATCGACGAAGACCCAGATATACTTGTGTATAGAGTGCCTCGACCTTTCTTTCCTTATCCTGCAATTGCGATACCCATTCCCGCACCCTTGGATTGTTTATCTTCATGTCGTCCCCTGTCTGTACCAGTGACTCTTTGTCTACACCAAGTCTTTGCAAGACTGAAGTAAGCTCCCGCTTCCTTCTATTCTCCAGGTCCTTTAGGTAGTCTAAAGCTGTCAACGCCTGCGTGAAGTCAACGAGGCAAAGGTCGGCAGTAAAGCAACGGCGAACAAAGGATGTTATGAATGACGGTGGTAAAGAGAATGGCTGCGAAGGCAATTGGCTGATGTGTGTCATGAGACATGACTTGAAGTGCTCTGTGGCGCCGTGAGCTGCAAGTTGTTGCTGTTGGTCAGGTGGGAAATTCGGAGAATCCGGAGAGCTTTCGGGGCTTGATCCAGCGGAATTAGATAGAGATGGAGTATCCGAACGGGTTGACTGTCGAGGAGGGTATGGTTGTGCTTGCGGGGTCGAGTTGAGTGTATACATTGTTCGCAGAGGGATTTCGTAACTGCCTGGGTAGGCCAGTAGGTGCTCAAGGATCCATGGGAAGGCGGAGCCATCCGTTGACGGTGACGAGGATGGGCTAGACATAGTGAAAGGTGTTTTTATTTGGAAGCCGAGGGGTGCAACGAGATTGTATGAGGGCGTTATGCGGCGTCGTGGGGTATGGGGCGTAGAAGCAGGCAGAGCGAGAAAGGGTCCCCACCGATGACTGTTTCACAGCTGCATGCTCGAGAAGCAAGACGATACTGGAGATATCCAACTCTTAATGTTGTTGTGCTGGGCCTTTGTTTGGGTAGTGACTATGGAAGCGCTGGTTGCCATGCGGAAATCTTATCCATTCACTCTTTAATCTTATCGATAGAGAAAAAGCCAAGAATCTGCCTTTCGAACTGTGGATTATCGTATGATATCAAAAGACTTGTGGTCTGGCGGGACGATAGTTGTGAGACAAGACCGGTACAGCCTTGTTCGTTGTGGCTGCAATAATAGCAAACGATCGATGGTGGAGCAATCGGGACTTCCGAGACAACTCGAGGAGTCCAGCGGTTTCGGTGCTAGAACTACTACGAGAGGCGGGATGGAAATGTGACTCGAGAGTCGAGAACGATGTTCTATGTGTGGTTTTCCCGAGGCACAGGTATGGACTCGAAGCTGTTGTCGGTATGATTGCGGCGAGATTGCTCGATGGAGGAGGTGGTTATTGAGTGAGAGGGCCAATAACCATTCGTCTATTGGGTTGAGCCGGAGAGAGAGTAAAACATTACTTTACCATTGCCAATAGCTGGTCCGTAGTAATAGTACGAGTACTCCGGATCAAATGTAAGTCAGGTCTAAGATTCAATAACGACAGACAGCAGTATAGTGTAATTATTATGTTTTCTGGCTTGTTATACAATAATATCTAATAACGAAGGAAGAAAGAGTCTCCTTTTGTGACATGATTCCCCTCAATCTCATCCTTCAGCTTACTTTACTTCCACCCGGACCTTGCAAAAAGTTACACGAAATTCCTTACAACCCTTCCGCTCCACCAACGAAAACTCAAGGATCCACATTGCAGCGCGTCGCATTATTCGTACAACGACCCTTACAACTTCACACGCATTAATGGTCAGAATTGGCCGTCTGCATCCTCCTCTCAGGAGCTAAAGAGTTGTAGTGAGTACGAGTACAAAGCTTTTGCTGGCCTAGTAGTCTGCTCTCCAGGTACCTTACCTGATCCTTGGATCGCTATCAAGCACGCATTTATCGCGTGCCCGCAGCCCGTCCCCATGTCACTGGTGCGTGTCGAGGCCATTTTCTATGACGCCAGGGCCACTTACAGGGTTTGACAGAAGAGAAACGCTTCCGTTGCCTCAACGCGTCTGCAACTTAGGACCTGAGCCATGGGAAAGGTCACTCCAGCCATGGAAAACTGGGGGGTAGTGTCATATTCGGACGGCCTAGAAGCAGACTTCAAACGCACCATGCTGTAAAGTCTCCAGGATGAACGGCAGAATCGAAGTGTCTCGAGTTGATAATCCAGCTTCACCAACCATCCTTAGTCTGTGGTCACATTGGTGCGCGTTTCCGCCGATTCCTTTCTTTTGCGCGTATGGCCAAGCCAAGTCTGATCTCTCTTCTTATTTTCCTCACTTCATGACGATCTACATGCATACGGCAAGTGTCGCATGTATGCGACACTGCATAGAGCGATCAAAAGAGCTTCCAAAGACCCGTCTCTCTCCAATGCGCAGCGTGGCTTGCTTGCAGCTAGCTGCATCCTGACGCTCCCATATTATACGAATATGAACTTCGATAGTACTTTGAGTCGTTCAATTCCAACTGAGTTAGCAAAAAGCCTGTGGGAGTTCACTAAATTTCACATAAGGCCATGCGGCCCCGTCCTTCGGGAGCCGCCGAGACATGTCCTAGACAATCCAGCCAAAAATAAAAGCTGTGCCTCGCATACCCGCTTTCGATAATAAGACATCCCGTTCACATCGCTACAGCTTCGGCCGAACGAGGGGAAGTTGTAAGCTTACTTGTCCACATCAATATCAGATTAAGCCCGACGCTGGATAGTCCCCACTCGCCAGGTCTTGAGCCATCAACTAGTACAGTCTGTTCAAGACATAAAAGCAAGATGCCGCCCATTCTTTAGAGCTTCTCTGTCGGAATATCCTCGTAAGGCTTACCGGACCTGAGAGCTGGCAGGCTCACAAGGCCAAACAGCTATCGAAAGCCTTTTGAGACACGAGTATGTCGGGTCAGTGGGGTCAGTGTCGGGTTATGGGATTGCCTGTCTCTCCGTACTCGAATTGCCACATTTGGATGATGCCTGCGCAAAGCCGAATCTCCTATCCAAGCCAATCCTAGATCAGCCTTACAGTCGAGATACTATACCCTGAATTGAGGCTTAGATTGGTGCATACCTTAGACAGTGTGGTGCGTAAGTTGAGCCTGCTCTGAGAACGGGCCTACTTCTACATAGTACAGGTAGATTCTTTTTCCTGCCGTAAAGTTCCTAATCGCCTATGTTCTGCGTTATTGTTGCTGGTCTGCACAAAGCAGAACGCTTTATTCACTCATGCTGGACACAAATTACTGGATACGCTGGATCCTTGCCCTACCCAAACTAGCTACTCGTACCCTCATCAACGAAGATTGCAACTGGGGGACGCCTCTCAGTCTTAGTTGCTCAGGACTTGGTATTATAACCCGAGCACTCACTATTGGATCCGCATGAATCTTTCCGAGGGCTTAGGGCAGCGCAAGCGAACCAGGTCACAAGTATTAATTTCGTCACGCGTTCCAGAGTTTCATTTCTCCTAAAGGTCTCCGAACTTTGCGGGAAATCGTTGGAATTCGAAATTTGATTTTCAAGCATCTTGCAACATTCAATTTGCCCCAGATCTGCTGCATCGACAACGCCGAAGAATTCGACGCGGTCCAAGCAGCGTCAATCACCACTGACATCCAGTTCTACAGCGAGACCAGCGTCTTGTGATAGTCCATGAACAGTTGTCTCGTTCGGTGAGGACCCGATATTTGCAATATAAAGATCCTGTTTGGGAAGGGAGCAAGACTAAGACCATGGCATGTTAACATCCAGTTCCAGAGTCTCGATGCCTCTGACCTAATTGAATGAGGCGATAAGATCATGAACGATATGTTGTTTGCGCACGTTGAGGGAACTTCTTGATATGGCGATGTAAATAGTGAGACCTCTGCGAGACCAAGTGTGCGACTTGAAATTGGAAGCTCGTCATCTTGTTTTTCTGATTCTTCAAAGTCTGGCAACTAATCCTGTCTATTGTTCCTCTGTGATTCATCAACATCCAACGTTGTAGCCGCTTTGTCCGATTGAATGAACATTCGCCTAGATCGTCATCATGGTGAATACACTGAAATGAGAACCTTTTTGCTCATATCCGCTGTCAAGTAGAAATGGCACCACTGGGAAACACCCAAGTACATTCGCGACAGGTTTCCGCATGTGAACACCACTTAACCATAACATAATCTCGAGTTTTGGAGGTTGATTTTTCCACCTCTTAGCCCATCATGAGCCATCAATCAATCCCAAAGCGTCTGGACTTCGTCACACTAGATGTCTTCACCACCGAGCGATTTAAAGGCAACCCATTAGCAATCGTCAAAGTCCCCAGGAACTCCGATTTAAACCAGAACAAACAGCAACTCATTGCCCGTGAATTTAACTTTTCAGAGACGGTCTTTCTACATGAGCGTGAGGAGGGAATATCTACATGGGAGATTGACATCTTCACTACAACTGCGGAGTTACCCTTTGCAGGCCATCCGACCGTTGGGACTCTCTGCTACATTGGATCAACCTTGGATTCACCTACGCAGGAGTTGATGCTTTCAACCAAGGCTGGCCCTATTGCAGCACGGTATGACAGTGTGACGCAGTTGGCCGAGGCAGAGATACCGCACAATGTCAGAATTCATCAGTCTACTGTGAGTTGGCAGCAGGTGGTAGAATCTCAACCATCTTTGCCGCAAGTCAGTGATGGGAAAGAAAACTGCATATGGGAGCAGTGGATCTACAGTGGTCGTGATTATTCGGATACCACTTTCCCAGTGGTGTCTATTGTGAAGGGCATGACATTCGTTCTTGTTGGATTTCCCAGCGGAAATTTTCTTCATGAAATTGAAAAAAGTAAACTAGCCATCAACCAGGATAAATCCGAGTTGGACCGTGGATGGTCGCCATCATTCGTCGCTCCTTACTTCTATCACAGAAGCTGGATTAGGTCTAATGAGATCACAAGGATTGAGGCACGTATGATTGATCCAGAGATGGGAGAGGATCCAGCCACCGGAAGTGCTGCATGCGCTCTTGGCTCTTATCTTGCTCTTCAAGGTGGCGAAGCTGGAAAGACTTACCGCTACGAAATCGATCAGGGAGTCAATATGGACCGTGATAGTCGGATCGGGGTGACGGTAACGTTAGATGAGAGTGGAAAAAGAGTCAAGCGAGTGCTGTTGGCTGGAAGTGCAGTCCTTGTCACACAAGGCACCATCAATATCTGAGGGACTATTGCGCAGCCCAGCTATAGCAGTTGAGGGCGGCACTATCAGTAGGCTGAAATCCCAAAGGGAGAGAGTGTGATCTCCATATTGGAGTAGTCTATGTAGAATTCACATGCACCTGGAAAATTGCCGCACAGGAAAAGCAATACCTTTACTCACTCCTAGGCTTCTCGAGATGTCTGGACTCTGGTCTCGCCATACTCGATTAAGCTTACGACGTTGGTTAGTTGAGACACGTGAGAGCGATAAAGCCGTACCTCACGGTACACTACAACGATGAGTGATCTTTTGAGCAAACCTCCGGATCCATGCAGGGGCTATTACACAGCAGAAAGTGAACCTCATGCAAATTCGACTGGAGGAGTTTGCTCATGGTATTGGTATTTAATGCTTGGCGCGCTCGGTTAGTATCATACATGATAGTTGACCCTGATAGTCGACCATACATATCAACAAGACCCCTAGAATACAGTACCTTAATTCTGTGGAGCAAGTCGGCGCTAATTAAGCGACATGGTTGGCCCAAACACGAACTGCTTCAGACTTCTCTTCCTCTCTCAAATCAATCGTCTCTCCCTTCCTCATCACAGTTTCAACTCCATAATGCCATTAACGCAGCAGCAATTCGTGACTTTTGATTGTCGCTATGCACAAATCTAATTGCCAACCTTGGCCTTGAGACGCTTCCTGCTCCACAGTATTCATGACCCGCGCAGGAAAGCAATGCCGTCAGCGTCTACTTTTCGTCTTTGCATTGTTGATGCTCCTTCATCTCAGACCTGCCAAGATGTCATATAGAGACGCCAAGTATCTTGAAGGATACTTCTTGTTCTTCAAGCCTGAGTGTCCAATCCACTTCTACATTGGTTGAATCAACCTGCTAGAGGGCCTCCTTTCTTTTACTTTCGACCCTCTATTCATCTGCTTCTGCATACGTTGATCGTGTGACTTCTACTATCCTTAATCAGTCTATCAATTGCCTTTTTTTCAATAAACAAGTAATTCTCCAGCACCTTCGAAGCTGCCAACATCATCATGATTTACAATAGACTTCTCGTGGCTCTGGCCATTGCTTCGTCATTCGCTGGCGTTGCCCTTGGTGACCCTCGTGGCAGACAAGGTGGAACAGGGGGGGCCAACCAGGCCTCAGCATCGTCCTCTGCAGCAGCTGCAGCATCAACTGCCCCTACCGGGACCCAGGCACAAGTTCAGGGTGGAGGATCCCAAGCTGTGCTTAACCCGGCAAACATCCAGTCGGGAAGCGCAGCGGATGGTCAAGGACAAGCGAGCGGCGTAGCAGCCGGCCAGGCTGCGTCTGCTACGTGAGTAGCCTTGAGCCTTCTAACCACTGACGCCTGCTTATTCCTCCCAGTGACCCAGCCAACTTCATCAATTTTTGTACAGGCAAGACCCTCACAAATGGCGCTCAAGTCAAAGGAGGATCATGTAATGGAATCCGTAAGACTCTCCCACAGCTTCATCGTCCCAATTAGTAACATTGCAACCAGCAATGGGCGACATCCCTGCCACCACAAACATGGTCTCCACCATCATCACCAACCCCGCCCCCGGCCAAGCCCTAGCCGCAAACACCGACTTCAACGTAAATCTTCAAGTCGCTAACCTCAACGCTGGGGTCTTCACAAACCCAACCGTGACTTACTACACCGCACCCCAAGCTCTCAAAAACGGCAACATCGTCGGCCACGTGCACGTAACCATTCAAACCCTCGGCGCCAACCTAGCCCCCGCAGTCGCACCCGACGCCACGAAATTCGTATTTTTCAAAGGCATCGACGACGCGGGTGACGGAAAAGGCGGCTTGGCGGCCTTGGTCAAGGGCGGTCTCCCAGCTGGAAACTACCGTGTCTGCACCATGTCGGCGGCTGCCAACCATCAACCCGTCGCTATGCCCGTCGCCCAGTAAGTTCCCCCATCCCCATCCCACAACCTCCCCGTGACGAACCCAATCTAACCCAAACCCCCCAGACGCGGCGCCCAAGACGACTGCACTAAATTCACTGTCGGCGGCGGAGGTGGAGGCGGAGGTGGAGCTAAAGCTGGAGGCGGAGGCAAAGCCACTCCTGCTAAAGGCGGCTCCGCCAACCCCACCGGCGCGGCTGGTGCCGCTTCACCATCGACAGCTGCCGCTGGTGGTGGCGCTCAAGGCGGCAATGGACAACAAGGCCAGCAGCAGGGCCAGCAGCAGGGCCAGCAGCAGGGCCAGCAGCAGGGTCAGCAGCAGGGTCAGCAGCAGGGTCAGCAGCAGGGTCAGCAGCAGGGAGGGCAGAGGCGGGGGAGAAGGTATGGGTTCCCGAGCTATCCGTTTGAGGAGAGGGCGTATATTGTCTAAGTGAGGGTTTGGGGCTTAAAAGGGCGCAGGAGAAGTGCTTGTGGGATTAGTGCATTGGGGGTTGACTGGTGTTAGGGGCGGGGCCTCTTGGGTGGGGGTTGTGTGTTTTCATTTCTTTTGTTAGATGTGTGTGAGGAATTAGGTTGTAGAAAATAATCGAAACAGTTACTTCTAAGGTCCTTTAGGACCGTTTGTTTGAACCTGGTTTTCATTCAATCTAATTTGTTTTTCTGTGCACGTTCTGGTCTTGTCCCTGTTTCAGTCATCCCTTTTTTCCATCTATGTCATCATGCACTTTATCCACTGGATTCCTCTTCTGTGGATCAGGAACTTTAGGGATCATCCTTGAAAACTAACACTGGTAGCCCCTATACTCCTTGTATCCATTTCGTTCACTGCATGCACTCTTTCTCTGTTTGGTGGATGAGCGACACACGGGATTTCTCTGAGAAATTGAGACTTGTAGTAGACCACCTCCTCATTTCAAGCTGTTTTGACTTCTTACCATTGTCCACTACCCGAAAGTGACGATCGGAGGACCCACCCTCTTTAATCCATGTCTTCATGTACCCATCCACGCCTTCCTGTACCCCATCCACCATCTCTCTATCATGTGGATGGGTAATCCAAAGAAACCTCCGCGGATAACAACACTTGGAGGTCACATCCTCCCTCTGTCTATGCCATCATCCACATTATCCGGTATTTTCTCGTTTTACGGATGAGAAGCATACGGAGAACTGGTGCGCAAAAGGTTGTTGAGGCTGTTATCGGCTCAGGAGATTGTGCTTTTTGGTGTTCCAGAAGCGGGCAATGGTTGACCTTTGGCCAACTCCCGCGACAACCCCCGTAGGTGCAGGAGCAGGTCAAGCTCAGGTTCTATGATATTTATCCCACTCGCCCTTGCGGCAGCATAAGTACTTATGTTCAGTTTCCATTCTCTGGATTTTTCGTAAGAGCAGAATTCCTGCACAAAGTCGAGTTGGCATGCTAGGAGAAGGATATTACAGGTCTTGCGAAGCTGCGTCAAGGATTCTACCACTTGGAACAGTTGCTCCTAGTGTTCCTCCGCAAAGTCATAGTCGGGGAGATTCACCTGGATACTCTTTGTGGCTCCCTGTTCCTGAAGAGCTTCCAAGAAGAAGTTTCGTGCATTCGTCTTCGCAATTACTCTTGTAGAGACCGATATTCGGAAGCCGCAATTCCATAAAGACGGACATGCTGCGGCAACTTGGTGCGCGATCGTCGCAAGGCAACAACTCCCACTCTTGAGTAGGTTTGAGCGTTTCGCTTACGCAGATGGGAATCGTATAGCTGTGGTCGTTGTCGCAGCTGGCGGGTATATTCGGCGACTAACAAGGAGAATCTCGAAATATATTGGGAGCTTGTCTTCGAAATCATCGTTGTATTTTGCCAATCCCAGATTCCAGTCATATATTTCTTGCTTAAAGTACAAGGTGTAGATTTGGTTACGAATTTCTCCTGGTAAAGATAAGAATACAAATGGTCCTGAAAATTTTGAATTCTTCGCTGGATCACTATGAACGATATCCATGATGAACGACATAGACACAAGACCAAGAAAGGCAATTCTGTTGCACGGAGTGCGTGTTGAAAAGTAAGGTTGAGAGCGTAGACTCTCAAGTTGATTTGAACATAAAGCACGAGAGGAAGAGATCGCGTAGTGAAGAAGAAAATGGGGATTGCTATACAGCATTTTGTCACATGTGGGGTGAAGAGCAACAAGGAGGCCATAAGTCAAAGGTTGATACCACTCTTGGTAAATCGCAGGTATAACGAATTTAGTAATTGAAAGTGTTGACTTCACTGTTAAGAGAGACTGATAAGTGACACTCATGATGGTGTTAGTATCAAGACGTTCCGGTTGGCCTGAAGAAGATAGTGTGTAGAGAACTGCAAGACCCAAGCATTGTCTCACAGAAAGCCTCCACGGCGAAGGCCTTGGCATGGTAAGTTTGTATGCATTTGCTCTACAATGTCACCAGAACATTGCTAGAGCTTTAGTGATTAGTGGTAACATCTGTACCTAAACTCATCATTGTTCGTTCCTAAGTTGTAAGTTGTTGAAGCAGAAGCGATTTGGTCCTTACACCCGTATCGAGCCTAGCGCGGAGACGACCATCGTATGAACCGGCGCAATAGTACCCTAACAAGCAGTCACAATAGTGACGATATGGTCACGTTCAACGTCAGTGAGCAATGAAGACACTGGGTGCTGAGATAAAATTCGACAGCGCGGCAATCATAAGCTCGCAATGGGCTCAGCGTCGCCATATTCGGATTCTTTGGGGCCGCCTTTGCTTTCCACAGCACGAACACCACCCAAGGCAATTGGAGATCTCAACGTAAAGCATGTTTTTCTAGGAGACCTTCTGTTCAAAACATGGTACCCCTCCTTCTACCCAGAAGAGCTTGTTAGTAGAGATCTAGAAAGGCTGTATGTCTGCCAAGGGTGTTTCAAATACTCGAAGGAGCTTATGCCTTTTCTGACGCATGTCGTTCGTACCTCTCGCGTGATACTTCGAAGCGATTGTCTGGTGCGCTGATGTTATTCATCAGAGACTCTGCGCTTCAACGCATGCATCTCCACCTGGGAAAATCATATACACTACAGACACGTACGCGATCTACGAAGTTGACGGCGAGGAGCACCAGGTCAGCTCTCAAACCATGCCTGATTGCAATGGGAAAGCCTGAGCTAAGCCATATTGTAGCTCTTTGCACAAAACCTCTCTCTCTTCGCGAAGCTCTTCCTCGATAACAAATCCGTCTTCTTCGACGTGGTGTCCTTCAACTACTACCTCTTAGTCCACATACCTCCCCCTACCAACGATCTGCCCCAACAGTCACCCCAGATTGTTGGTTTCTTCAGCAAAGAGAAGATGAGCTGGGACAACAACAATCTAGCTTGCATTCTCATATTCCCGCCTTGGCAACGTAAAGGCCTCGGTAAAATTCTCATGGGAGTAAGCTACGAGCTTAGTAAACGCGAAGGTCGTATTGGTGGGCCAGAAAAGCCGTTAAGTGAGCTTGGGAAGAAAGCGTATATCACGTTCTGGGAAGCGAGGATTACCAAAGCTATCCTTCGCATGAGAACAAAAACGACAATGACCGTAAGAGAAATTGCGGAAGCGTGTTGGGTTTTACCGGAGGATGTAATTGTGGTTCTCCAAGAGATGGATATAATAGTGCCGAATAAGAAAGTAAACGGCAGTGTAGTGATAAGTAAGGCAAGGGTAAGAGAGTGGGTGAGTACTAACAATTTAGACCTGACACCACCGATCGATGAGAAGGGTTTCTTGGAGGGGTGGACATCTGGAGAGGGACAAAACGGACATCTATAAAACAATCTTCCATGGTCCTCGATGGACGAATGCTGGAATGTTTGACCGCAGTGCTTGAACTCTTTCAGGATATACTACCACAGCCGAGCAACTCACATCCAACCCTCCATATTCATAACACAGTACGGCTCAATACATATCATCTGGGCTTTTTTCTAGATGTAAGCACAGCTCCTCGCAGATCACTTGTCAACAGGTCTATGGTGTCTTCGCGAGTTAGTGACTGTCCATAATATGCCAACCTTCTTGGGATGTACATATTCCTAATATCTTTGTTAAGACCAAACACGTATGGTTCTCACTATTCCCAAATATCTTCCCTTATTCGTTCCTGGTCTTAACACCAAAAGGCCTTACAGACCTGCCCTACACTACTAAAGTGTCTAATCCAGACGAACTACTTTCATTCAATCCACAACCTCTTTTCCAGCAGATCAGCCTGTAAAATGCATCGTCTAAACATGTAAGCCATGAGAACAAGTTTTCTTCCTTGATTTGTCCTTTCTTAAGAAACGCTTCGCCATGCTGACTACCACCAGGTTACATGTTTTAGTCGCGTAGAGTTAGAAGTTTTCTACGCAAAATTAAACATCCGCATCGGCACTTTAAGGAATTCTACTCAGGCTCCAGAGCGATATGTCTTCACCGTGGTCTACCACTGCAGTCCGAAGTGACTACTCACTTGATTTGCAACCTTTGCGCTGCATTATAGAGTCTAACATGCCGACTCTTGACGGTCGTCCGGGACGCAGAGGGTCTAAGGCCAACTGCGTCTTGGCTGCCTCTCAGCAACAGCTTCTTAGCGGCTTGAGCAAGTGAGTTTCTCCAAGCGCCTGCGCTGTTCGTAGTTGATCTAGGGTTTAGTGCTCTTGAGTCTGGGAAATACCAAGACTTAATAATTGGCTGCAAGGATCGTCAGTGGAAGGTGCATCGCGTTGTAATGTGTACGCGCTCGAAGTTCTTTGAGAAGGCTTGCGAGGGTAACTTCAAGGTATGAAAAAAGTCCCATTACTGTGAGATCGGACACGCAATCAAGTTAATACAGCTTTAGGAGGGCATCCTTCGATACATCAATCTAGAAGACGAAGATCCTGAGCTTATTGAGAAAATGCTGCTTTACCTCTACAAATCCGACTATCCGGACGACGTTGGCTTGTATGAGCCACTCATTCTCAACGCCAGCATGTATGCTCTAGCGGACAGATACGACATTGAGCACTTGAAAACCCTAGCGAAGGAGAAGTTTTTGGACCTCGTCAATAGGCATGCCATCGATGATACCTTCACTGGCGCAGTCTACGTCGTCTACAATTCGACATTACCATCAGACCGTGGCCTTCGTGACTGTATCGCTCCAAAGATGAGAAAGAATTGGGTCGCGCTGCGAGGAAATGATACATTCATGGACGTTGTGAAATCTAATGGTGATATCGCAATCGATATGGTTGATACGTGGGCAGCCAGCAACGACAATTATGTCAGCAATCGTGCGTCGATGCCGGGAATGGTCAAGCAAGGGATGTTCTGTCCTGTTTGCAACGATTTGCGAATGACCGAGCCCTGGTTCCGCGGCATTCGGTGCTCAGTGTGTCATACAAGCCGCAGCAGAGCGAGGAAGTGGTTCAGTCTTAGGCGGTGAGCTATTGAATCTGTACTGGTGATATACACAGTCCAGGAGTAGTATTTCGGGGTGCCAGATACGTATCGGCTGGATTGTCATTATTATGGCCATTCAGCGTCAGTGGGATTACTGTACTTGCACAGATCTTCTAGAAAATTCTAATGTGCGGCCGTATTAAGCTTCTAATAGATCCTAGGAACCAGTGAACCATGCCGTCTTCTCTCAAACTTCTCCAACGGTTCACCAGGGCGGATCAAAAGTAAGGAAACAACGACCGATAGCCTGCCACCCCAGGTTAGTAATCAGCCTAGGTGACAGTTTCGGTACGGAATTGAGTAATTCTATATGTTCCCTGGCCCAGCTCTTCTCATCGCACAAGCTTTGCATTTGAACCCGGTTCAACGATTGTACGATACTATTTCAAGACAACAACGAATCTATTTACCTATTTAGGTATCTCCGTGAATGCAAACTGTGGCTTGCCGACTTTCTGCAACCCCCGGGTGGTTCACACATAGTCACCGACGTGTCCATTTGTGCCAACATCCGGCAGCCACTTGTTCGAGGAACCTAAGTAGGAGACTTCAAATCTCATTAACAGGATCTTCAATTCTGTCCATGCGGGGGCCGCGTACAACTAATTCTTCCTGTCGTGAATCAGTCAATATGTATCGAATGGCATGGCTTAATCGAGATTGCGGTGAGTCTACATTCACGCCTACAGGGAGGAAGACCTTGACATTATATGAATGATCTTTAAACTAGACTACATGTATGGGTCATCTCTACAAATCTGGCGCTCTAATGTAAAACCAGAATATCTGCTGACCCTTCAGCTATCCTAGACTTACTCTCTTAAAACTTAGAAGCATACCAACCCCTACACCTCCAGATAGCATCTCTACGTCGCGAGTCAGCACTGTTGTAGCAAGTTCCCACTTGTAACATGGCAACCAAATTTCCAGAAGTGTCCAAAGCAGATTCTAGCCTCACAGCGCAACAACTTCTCTCCAAGGGCTTGAGAAGGTGAGTGCTTAATAATTATGATTAGATTAAGAGACTGATAGTAAATGTAGTGCACAAGTAGAAGGGGAATACTGTGACTTACTTCTATCCTGCCAAGGTTACCAGTGGAAGGCGCATCGCGTAGTGCTTTGCTCTTGGTCCAGCTTTTTCAAGAATGCATGCAAGGATGGCTTCAAGGTATCTCACTCTAGTAACAGTCGCAGAAGAATTAGCAGTCGCTGATTGTCGTTCAGGAAGGCACTTCGGGGGTGATTGACCTGAAAGAAGATGATCCTCACACCGTTGCTAGGATGCTCCATTTCTGTTACACATACGACTACCAGATTATCGTTGACGACAAAGCCCTAGCATCAGATGTTGTAGTCGATCCTATGCTGGTTAATGCTAGGATGTACTTTGTCGCTGATAAATACGACATTGGCCCTTTGAAAGACCTTGCTAAGAAGAAATTCGAAGAGGTCGTTAAGGAACAGTGGCGCTTGGAGAGCTTCCCTACCGTCATCAAGGCTATCTACGAGAACACTCTTCCCTCAGACAGTCTTCGTGCCCGTCTAGTATCCGTCGTCAAGCAACACAAGAAGGAGTTACGGGAATCGATCGCATTCATGGAGGTAGTGCGATCTGGCGGTGATTTCGCCGCGGATGTTTTCGATGCATGGACCAACGACAGAGCCCCTGCAGTTAGAGAGATTGATTCCCAAAAATGATAACGAAAGATATTGGTGCCATGCATCAGCCTCTTATTTGTTTTATACGTTGTCAGAAGCGAAACACGGACACTGTCGTCACTGTTCGCGTGGACTCTTTCTTGATCACAAGGGACAAATTTGCGAGCACCCTCTCTTGTAGGCTATACAGCCCAGAAGCAAAGAGTTGGAGATGGTATTGAATGTTTACTAAGTAATCACCTTTTGCCACTGCTCGTTTTTCTTCTTCTTCTATATATCCAGCAGCCCGTACAACGATCCATCAGGATCTTCAATGGTCTATAGCGAAAGACTGGGAGAAGAATCCTGTCAATGCCCTAAAACCCTGCTCATCCATTCGAACAATCAACACTGATACTCATACACGTGCCTGTTCCTTGTTCTGAAAGGGCTTAGGCCTTCCTTCATCCAGGTGTTATGTTCACTTTAACAAACCTCAGAACCTTAATCCTAGACTCCTCGTCTCACCACCTTGATAAACTCGTATCCAGCCTGCAAGATGGCGCACTACCCACCAAGTGACCTAGAGGACTTGAAAGCCAGCGCGCAGGAGGAACTCATTGACGGTCTGCTGGCGTAGGTGACTCCCCCTCTGATGTTTGTTTAATGCCGAGGCTAACGCCAGCTTTTAGAGCTCAGATACACGACAGATGTTGCGATCTGACTCTCACATGCGGCGATCTTTCGTGGAAGGTCCATCGAATCGTGGTTTGCACGCGTTCCAAATTCTTGCAAAAGGCGTGTGAAGGGGGTTTCAAAGTAAAGTACTTCGTTTATCCCCCGAGGGCGGTAGCCGTTGCTGATCATCACACTACCTAGGAAGGAGCAACCGGCATAATTGATCTGAAAGATGATGATCCTAACGCTATCAAGAGCATGGTTCACTGGTTCTACAAATGCGACTATGAGCTCGGAGCGACGAACAGCAACTCTACCGTAGACCCACGTCAGAACTCCATCGATACTGTCGACCCGTTGATTGCCCATTTGAACATATATGCTCTTGCCGACAAATACGACATTGGATTACTGAAGGAACTTGCCAAGCGGAAGTTCTCTGCCATTCTCCATGAGCACCGGATCAGGGCCAACGACCATTGGACCCAGATATGCTTTCCTAAAGTCGTTGAAAGAGTTTATGACGCGACTATGGCCTCGGATGGTGGCCTTCGTGCCTGTCTCCTACCTATGATCAAAGATCATTGGACTCTTCTACGTGCGGAAGCGGTGTTTATGAGTTTAGTACGATCTCTTGAAGATCTTGCCGTGGACATCATCGATGCGTGGACCAGCGAGAGTGGTATACTTACCAACAGCGTCGCAGCTGGCTATGGGCATGTTCTGCACTTGTGTTCGACGTGCAAGACTAATAAGGTTATTGATTTGTACAGCAATGGAAAATGGGGACGTTGTCGGTCCTGTCAACACCAAGTTCGGATTCACGACTGGGGAATGGGAGCATATCAAGTGGATCCGGAAGGCTACAACACATATTAGATGCTGGGAATTAGCAGGAGCATCTAGGGTTTACCAAATACTCTCAACTCATAGATCGAGCTTGGCCTCCATGACGCACCTCGCAATTTTGACTGGTGTTTGAACGCGAGTAGAAAGTTAGGTAAACAACTGAGTAGAAAAGAAGCTGAGTAGAAAGGTTGATAAAGAGTCTGATAGACAGTCTGTAAGAAACTGTGGTAGTTCCTCAGTCACACGGCAGCGAGTTAAGTGGATCTCATCAGATTAGTATCGCGGAAGCTTCAAAGTACCGTGCGCATGAAATAGGTTATCATTTTTCTGCGTGCCAAAATCAGGACTGCCTCAGGGCATTACACTAGTAGCCTCGGACATAGCTGGCAATGCCATTGTCCAGACTTACCCCAGAATTTATCCTTCCGCTGCTGCCGCCGCCGCTATCAAAGCAGACTACCTCCAGTCTCTCCGGTACTCGCAAATGACTCAGGACTATCACTTTAGGTCACGTTTACAAGACGATGGAATGGGGGTGGAACATACGAGATGTACAGCATCCGCAGGAGGTCTCGCCACCGATCCATCCCCTGCTACGGAGTCTGATGGAGAATCCGGAACTCGGTAGCTAGGTCGAGCACGTCAATTTCTGGGGCAGCAAGAACGATTGGATATCGAAGACTACCTATAACCGCTGGGCTCCGGAAGAATCACCGAAGCTTGCGGACAGCGAACTTCAGGCGGCCATGCAAAGGGTCCAGCGTTTCGCCCAGCGTTGTCAAACCTGTGGAGTGAAGCGTTGGGACGTGGTGACAGCGACGCCTATGTCTCCCTTACGCTGGCGTTCTTACCAAACCTCTGCTCGCTGATCTTGAGCGCCGAATTTTTCTCCAACAGCCGGTTCCTAGGTCCCTGTTCAAGCACGCATTACATACTGACTGGAGAAGATTCCCGCTCGGGACGCTTCCACGGTATACCCTCCTGCACGACGCCAAACTTGGCCCGGTCAGCGAGAGCGAAGTCTCAATTGACGTACTTTCCCGCTTTAGGGACATGTACTTCGTTTTCTACCTACCGTTCCTGGAAATCTTGACCATTGAACTCGGCGCAGCCAAGCGGTTCTGCTGGCCCAGCCCATCGCAGCGCCCCGCCTTTCATCTTTGCCCTTCTGCGAAGCGACCGAGGACGCCCTCGAGCGAATCCTGTCCACGAACCCTCTCTTAAACAACCGCCCTACGGCTACAGCTGCGTGGAAGAATTGCGTACGACGAGGGTTGTTTCTTCAACTTGGGTACCCTCTCACACGCTTTGAATCATGTCCACGCCACGCTGGAACCTTTGAAGTAATAGATGGATATTGAACCCGGCGCCGATGACCTTCCCGTTTACAGCAACGGCTGCTTCAAAGGCAGCCTTGATTCCTTTCACCATTTTGGTCGCCTGGCGCACGTCCAAATCCCTTTCGTCATGCTCTCCGGCTGACACTGGACCCCTCGCCAACACGCACGGGCGCTTTCGTCACAGCTCCCTCGCTCGATTCGGCAGCTATGCTTGACTGAGGACTCGGTGGATTGGCAATCCTACGTATGGGGGCCACGGACGTGGCTCGAGCGCGTTCACGATCTGCCGGACGACAGGGAAGTCTCGCGGGACGAGATAGCCCCGGGATTGCAACGAGTGGAATTGAGCCTGGATAGGAATGCCATGTGGTGGGGGGAGGAAGATGAGGCCGAGTTTGAAACCATATGCAAGCGGTACAAGATGCAGAGTTCGCTCGGAAAAAGGTCGCGCAGGTGGACGGCCCATGGTTGACTGGGTTGGCAATTCGGGGCTGAGTCTTTCGAGTGATACATGGATGGACAAACGGGGTATTTTTCGCTTTAGTATTAGTATAAGACTCGTCATTACCCTAGCAGGACGAAAAGGGAACATACATCGAAAGGTTCGCCAGTCCCCAACAAATCGACCACCACCCCCCGATCTAGGGAAGCAAGGTATTGAGCATGGTCGGAGAGGGAAAGGCCACGGCGAGTCGATCGCTGAGCTTATAATAGGTCTCGAGGAGGCATGTCTCAAGGTCCATTACGCCTACCTTTCGCATACGAACGCTTGCTTGCGCGTACGCATTCCTTCGCCAGCACATGACGGCTGGATCTATTTTCACCACGATGACTTATGCCTCAAAGATCACCGCTACCATCGGAAAAAGGTTGTGACTTAAGTGGAATGGGCAAACATAAGTGAACAAAGAACCAGAACCATGGCTACAGGTAAGCTCACGTAGACTAGGCAAATATGTAATGTATTGACAGCTGTGGTAAACAGAGCTTTAAGAAACGTACAGCGCGTCTACACGCGTGATGTGATCCGATGCACCCGTACTGTATGGTTTTTGAAACAAACAGTCTTGAGTATTTCGAAATATGCAGAGTTTGATGGAACTTTTAAAGATGATAGAGAATTATAAGGAATTCAAGGCAATTATGACATAGGAACAAGTTTAGTAAGCGAGATATCATGTTCTCAACCGTACTCAATAAGAAGTACAGGACAGTAAACCCCGGATTGAGGTTGTGATACTGCTCACCCAGATCTGAATTAGTGCACACTAGCGTGGCTGAAACGGGTTAGGTTTGCCGCAACGGCAGAACCTCAACTCTCTCGCCCAACTCCAAGGCCTTTCCGATTCACCAACTAAGAGCCTTTGGCATCACTTATCCGTGGTTGTGGTAGGCTGATCTCTTGCTCTGTGGAGGCTATTTGGAGAGGCTGGTGAACATATTGGGTCGCATCCAATAGCCATCTACCCATCGAAACCCTCACCCGCTGAAATGTCTGACTGTGAGTCCTCTCTTATCACATCTCTACATCTACCGGAACTGAATAAAGTATCAGCCGATTTTGAGACGATCAGACGCCTTCAGGCTGAGCGCAATGCTGCAGCGGCCGGCAAGAAAGGTTCAAAGACCTTTGATCCTTCCAACCAGCGCACTGACGTCTCGACGAAGGCTTCCCTGACTGAGAGCTTCGATACGTCTCTTTACGATCGTAATGGTGGAGACAGATTTGCTGGCTATAACACAGAGATAGCAGTCGATGGCGACGATGATGGTTTGCCAGACGCCGATGGCGATAACAGCAGGCGGCTTATTGGCCAGTATACAGCCACCAAGGATCAAATGAACGAATTTGCTACGGGCGCTGGGGTGGAGGAAGAGGACATTCTGCTTGGGCGTGAGAAATCAGCCAGAATCGCTGATCGCGAAACTGACTACCAAAAGCGTCGTTTGAACCGCGGCCCTCTTACGCCTACCCGAGCAGATCCGTTTGCTGCCAACCGACAGGCGGGTGTCCAGGAGGATGGTCAAAGCTACCGTGAGATCATGGCAGCAAGGGATATTGAGAAAGAAGAAGAAAGGGTACAGAGGCTGATCGCAGAAAAGCATGCTAACGGAGAGAATGGGATTGTCGAGCACAAGGCTACACTCAAGGCGGAGGATAGTAGTGATAAGGAGAACAAAGATGCAGGCTCAACAGCTGTCGTGGCATCTGGACGAAAAAGAAAGCAGCGATGGGATGTCAGCGCAGAAAGCACGCCTGCACCAGAAGACTCCAAAACCAAGAGATCCCGATGGGACCAGACACCTGTACCTGGAGAGACTGCCGTTGACGCCACGCCAAGACGATCGAGATGGGACCAGGCACCATCACTCGTCGATGCCACCCCAATCGGACAACATGGCCTAGCAACCCCAATGCATCCATCCCAATCAGCTGCCATGATACCTACTGCATTCGGTACAGACATTTCCTCACGGAACGCTCCCCTATCGGACGAAGAACTGGACCTCATGCTACCGAGCGAAGGCTATAAAGTTCTTGACCCACCTCCCGGATATGCTCCAATTCGGACACCTGCCCGTAAACTTATGAGTACACCTGCCCCCATTGCAAGCTCAACTGGGTTTGGTGGGTTCATGATGCAGGAGCCGGAGAATGCCCGAGCAATGGGCAAACAGCTGCCTACCGAAATTCCAGGAGTTGGCGATCTCCAATTCTTCAAAGCCGAGGACATGGCATATTTCGGCAAATTGGTCGATGGTGGAGATGAGAATGCCATGTCAGTGGAGGAGCTCAAGGAGAGAAAGATCATGCGCCTGTTGCTGAAAGTCAAAAATGGAACACCTCCGATGCGGAAGACTGCTCTACGTCAGCTTACGGACAATGCACGTCAATTTGGTGCAGGCCCGCTATTCAATCAAATCCTTCCTCTGTTAATGGAGAAGACACTGGAAGATCAAGAGCGGCATTTACTTGTCAAAGTCATTGATCGTGTTTTGTACAAGCTTGATGACCTCGTGCGCCCATATGTGCACAAGATCCTTGTCGTCATTGAGCCTCTACTTATCGACCAGGACTACTATGCCCGTGTCGAAGGCCGAGAGATCATCTCAAATCTTAGTAAAGCAGCAGGTCTGGCACATATGATTAGTACCATGAGACCTGATATTGACCACGTCGACGAGTATGTCCGGAATACGACTGCCCGTGCTTTCGCTGTGGTTGCTTCGGCGCTTGGCATTCCAGCTTTACTACCATTCTTGCGAGCCGTATGTAGGAGCAAGAAGTCGTGGCAAGCAAGGCATACCGGCGTCAAAATTGTCCAGCAGATCCCTATTCTAATGGGATGTGCTATCCTACCGCATTTGAAAGGCTTGGTTGATTGCATTGGAGACAACCTTAGCGATGAGCAAGCCAAAGTTCGGACTGTTACCAGTCTCGCGATTGCCGCACTTGCTGAGGCAGCAAACCCATATGGTATTGAAAGCTTCGATGATATCCTCAATCCTCTCTGGACTGGTGCTAGAAAGCAGCGAGGAAAGGGCTTGGCAGGTTTTCTCAAGGCTGTCGGCTACATCATACCCCTGATGGACGAAGAATACGCCAACTACTACACAAGCCAGATCATGGAAATCCTGCTTCGAGAGTTTTCGTCTCCTGATGAAGAGATGAAGAAAGTAGTGCTTAAGGTTGTCTCTCAGTGCGCAGGTACCGATGGTGTTACTGCTGGCTACCTCAAGGAACATGTGCTTAGTGAATTCTTTAAGAGCTTCTGGGTCCGGCGTATGGCATTGGACAAGAGAAACTATAGGCAGGTAGTAGAGACCACTGTCGATTTGGGACAGAAAGTCGGCGTTGGTGAGATCGTTGAGAGGATTGTCAATAACCTCAAGGACGAGAGCGAGGCTTACCGCAAAATGACATTGGAAACCGTCGAAAAGGTCATTGCCAGTCTTGGCGCTGCAGATATCGGCGAGAGATTGGAAGAACGTCTCATCGATGGTGTACTACATTCTTTCCAGGAGCAGAGCGTCGAAGACATCGTGATGCTTAACGGTTTCGGCACCGTCGTCAACGCCCTTGGAACTCGATGCAAGCCTTACCTGCCACAAATTGTCAGTACTATCCTCTGGCGACTCAATAACAAGTCCGCTACTGTCCGGCAACAGGCTGCCGATCTGATATCCCGCATAGCCATGGTGATGAAGCAATGTGGTGAAGACGCATTGATGGGAAAACTCGGTATCGTGCTCTACGAATATCTTGGAGAGGAATATCCCGAAGTGCTGGGATCCATTCTTGGGGCACTGCGCTCAATCGTCACGGTGGTTGGGATAAATTCCATGCAACCGCCAATTAAAGACCTTCTACCGCGGCTAACGCCTATCCTTCGAAATCGTCATGAGAAAGTGCAGGAGAATACAATCGACCTTGTCGGTCGTATTGCAGATCGAGGTCCTGAGAGCGTCAATGCAAGAGAATGGATGCGAATATGCTTTGAACTGCTCGATATGCTGAAAGCTCACAAGAAGTACGTACCTCAAATCTCAATACCCCCTTCTATCAAATGTCAACATAAGTGCTAACATGGCTTTTTTCAGGGGTATTCGCCGAGCAGCCAACAACACCTTTGGCTTCATCGCCAAAGCTATCGGCCCTCAAGACGTTCTGGCCACCCTACTGAATAACCTCCGGGTCCAAGAGCGTCAGTCTCGTGTCTGCACTGCTGTCGCCATAGGCATTGTCGCCGAAACCTGCGCTCCGTTCACCGTCCTTCCAGCTCTCATGAACGAATACCGCGTGCCCGAACTCAACGTCCAAAACGGCGTTCTCAAATCACTTTCTTTCCTCTTCGAATACATTGGCGAAATGGCAAAAGATTACGTCTACGCCGTCACCCCGCTCCTCGAAGACGCTCTCATCGACCGCGACCAGGTCCATCGGCAAACCGCGGCTTCGGTAGTCAAGCACGTCGCGCTCGGTGTTGTTGGTCTAGGTTGCGAAGACGCGATGCTGCATCTACTCAATCTCCTCTACCCCAACCTCTTCGAGACCTCTCCTCACGTAATTGACAGAATCATCGAGGCGATCGACGCTATCCGAATGGCAATCGGTCCAGGCATGGTTATGAATTACGTCTGGGCGGGTATCTTTCACCCGGCTAGGAAGGTTAGGAGCCCGTATTGGAGGTTGTACAACAATGCGTATGTGCAGTCAGCGGATAGTATGATTCCGTATTATCCGAATATGGATGAGGAGAAGTTGAATAGGCATGAGTTGGCGATTGTTTTGTGACGGAAGGGGTGGGATGGCAAGGGAGTTGGGAATGTAGGATGCTTCTTGCCTTGTACTTTCATAGCGGGTTGGGGAGGAGCGCAGAATTATCTGAGTGTGACTCGGTGGTACTCTTCAAGGTATCTTGTCTTAATGATTGTACAGTCACTGCTATTTGTAGATTGTTGAATTGCCAAAGAGAAACAATCCAACCGCGATATTATCAGAGTAGGTGATATTTTCTCCTGGCATGATGGAAAGGCATAACTTTCTGTGCTGAGGTACTCCATTTTGAAGTCTTCTAGTCTGATGATCCTCCATTCGGAAATCTCTCAAAAGACTTCTTCACGGTTCTGCTTGTTGGACCTACTCTGCTAGGTGGCTACATCCTAGGTCCTACCGTCAGGGATAGGTGGATGCTTGGAAAGCGTGTCCCCAGTCTCAGCCGTGACATAGCAACCATGCGGAAATGAGCGCTCTCATAGCTTGCTACGAAACGATGAGCAACTTCTACCCCTGGACTCTAAACGTCCGCCCACTGGCCGTCTTCCTTTCCTTCTCCTCATTCTCCGGTCTAGCTCTGTTAAGTACTGTTTGTTATCAGCCAACAATCCCGGCAAACCAAGTGTGTGGGACCTCACCTTGAAGGAAATCAGCCGTTCGCCGTCGCATCCTCGAGTGGATGTAGGCCTTTGACGCTTTAATGTGGTAGTGGAAGTAGTCGCGGAAGGTCTGGATGTGGGAGATGGTTTCTTGTCGTCTTTGGGATGTGAGGTGGCGGGGGAAGAGGACTGAGCTTGTGGTTAGGCTTGGCAATGGATGAAAGGGGGAGAGATTTACCGAATGTTACGTAGCCGACTTCGCCGTGGGTGCCGTCTGCCAGCCCTTTGACGTTTTGTAGCTCTAGTGGTGGCTCGTTACGGTATAGGACTTGGGGTGCGTTTTGTATAGCTCTTCTTCGGGCGTCGACGAATTCCTTTGAGCAGCTGTTAGCCATCCTCCGAAAGAAAAACTTAGCTATATATGCTAACCTGCAAGAATACTTTTCCGAATATCCGGTCTGTTTCTTCTCTGAATATCGTGCTGAAGATGACCGTAACCCTATCATGACTGGCTTTGATATATATGGCTTCTTCATCTCTGTAATGAATAGACATCACTTCCCCGCCCTCTTGCAAACCTTCAGGTGCGGACTCCCTTGTAAATTTCGAGGCCTCCTCCTGCATCTTCGCAAAATCGTCGAAAGCCTTTTCGAAGGGCGCTGCCATGGCATTGCGCTTTAGTAGCGATACTCGACGTACCAAGTCATCCCGAGTCTCTGAAGAACCCATCATCAGCGCCGTTTCTATCTTCGCGATCCTTCATTCAACCTACCTTGATCCGCAGGCAAGCCACCCAGATCGATTTGTATGGAGAAGTCATAGCCAGCTTCGGGAGCAACTATATAGGGGCCGTACTCCCTTTCAAGGACTTGCTGCGCGCCATATTGCAGCAGCTCTTTGTAACATTTGACGGATATAGAGATTAGGATCTTTGATTTTGATTCGGGAGTGGAGAGATGGAACGTGACGCCATCGAAGTCGGAGACTACTTGGTCTACGGATACCTGTGGTGCCCTATTTGGAGAATTAGTACGAAGGTTAGGGCAGACGTGGGGGGGTAATACCCAGAGAAGCGTTCGGTGAGGAGGGATTGTATTAGCACATTCTGGTAGTCTAGGAGAAGCATGATTTCTGGACTAGACGATCATGGCCTGAGATATAGCTGGAGTGACAATGAAATTTGGCAAGTAGTAGAGAGGCGATCCCAGAATGATGCTTCGTTAATGCTCGTCAATTGATATCCTAGGCTGCGGATTAAGGTCCGCAGAAAGCTCGCTTAGAGCTAGCGCTTCCGTATCGATTGGCGGCATAAGAAAAGTTTCCCGCAGTTCGAGCCTTTGAATTTCCGGCGTAAACATGGTGAAATCCTACTTGTAAGTGCGTTGTCTCCGCATGCCGAAAGGGGAAGTTGAGATACTAACTGACGTAGGAAATATGAGCAATCTAAAACATTTGGAATCATAACATCCGCTTCTTCTAACGCCATCTGGAGCCCCGAGGAAAATTTCCAAAATGCTGCACTTCGTTCCTCTGGCGCAGGTAGGGCTGTCGTCGGCGCTGATGAGGAGGTGCTTTTCTGGGACTTGAAGAAGGGGGAGCTAGTCAATCGGTGGAAGGATATCGATTGCAGCGCAGAGGTGACAACCATTGCGCGCAGCAAAGCAGACCCAGATATTTACGCTGTCGGGTAAGTTGACTGAACTTGAGTAATGCAACATACATTACTTACACGTGGATTGTAGCTATGGAGACGGCAGCATTAGGCTCTGGGATTCCAGGATAGCCACGGTTATCATCAGCTTCAACGGTCATCGATCCGCAATCACGACTCTGGCTTTTGACAAGTATGGAGTACGTCTGGCAAGCGGGGCTAAGGATACGGATATCATTGTCTGGGACTTAGTTTCAGAAGTTGGAATGTTCAAGCTACGCGGACACAAAGATCAGATTACGGCTTTGCAATTCCTTCAGCCCACCAACGCTGAGGACAGCGCGGACGACGGCCAGCCAAATGGGAATGGAGTATCAAACCATGAAATCCCTGCTAGTCAAGAGGATCATGCTGGTTTTCTGCTCTCAACGAGTAAAGATGCTCTAATCAAGGTCTGGGACGTTGAGTCTCAACATTGCATAGAAACTCATGTAGCACAAACGAACGGGGAATGTTGGGCCATGGGAATATCGTCCGACAGCTCAGGTTGTATTACTGCTGGCAACGAGGGAGAATTGAAAGTATGGTCTATTGACATGAGAGGACTGGGAGAGGCCGCAAGGCAGATCAGTGAAGGTTCGGAGCGGGCATATCTACGGGAACGGGGTGTTCTGTACCGACAAGGTAGAGACAGAGCTCTTGGGGTCAGCTTCCATCCCAGAGGCGCTTACATTGCCGCCCATGGCTCTGAAAAAGCTGTAGAGGTCTGGAGAATACGTTCCGAAAGCGAGGTACAGAAGACATTGGCAAGAAAGAGGAAAAGGCGGCGAGAAAAAGCTATAGCAGCAGCTGCTCAGCACAACAAGGCAAATGGAGAAACAGTTGAGGAAGAAGGGATTGTTGAAGATATCGCGTCTGCGGACATAAGCGATGTGATAGTTCGTTGTGTCATAGTACGAACGGGTGGAAAGGTCCGATCCATAGATTGGGCCGGCGGAAGACCCAGCAAGGCTCTCCAACTTCTAGCAGCCACTACGAATAATGAGTTGGAGCTTTACAGCATAGTAACGAAAAAAGAAGACAAAAAAGCCAAGTCTGACGAACCACCAGAGTATACTCGTACATTCTCGGTGGACATGCCAGGTCACCGCACAGATGTCCGATCCTTGGCTCTGAGCTCGGACGATAGGATGCTCGCATCTGCAAGCAATGGCAGTCTAAAGATATGGAATGTTCGAACTCAAAGCTGCATTCGGACGCTCGACTGCGGCTACGCTCTGTGCTCTTCATTCCTACCTGGTGACAAGATCGTTGTCGTCGGAAATCGGAACGGAGAGCTGGAGATATTCGACATAGCGTCTTCAACCCTTATCGACACCATCAAAGCACATGAGGGACCAGTCTGGACTATGCATGCCCATCCAGATGGCAGGTCAGTCGCAACCGGCAGTGCCGATAAATCAGTCAAATTCTTCAACTTCGAGGTCGTGCAGGAGGAAATTCCAGGCACGAAGCGCACAACGCCCCGTTTCAAGCTTGTTCACACACGTACCTTGAAAGTCGCCGACGATATCCTCAGTGTTCGATTCTCCCCTGACTCCCGCCTCATCGCCCTCTCTCTCCTTGATAGTACGGTTAAGGTGTTCTTTATAGATTCGCTAAAATTATTCCTCAACCTGTACGGCCACAAATTACCGGTACTTAGCATGGACATCTCTTACGATAGTAAATTGATCGTGACCTGCTCGGCTGATAAGAATGTTAGACTCTGGGGTCTTGACTTTGGAGATTGTCATAAGGCATTTTTTGCACATCAAGATAGCATTATGCAGGTAGCGTTTGTTCCTCACAATCAGGACGGCAGTGGCCACCACTTCTTCAGTGCAAGCAAAGACCGCCTGATCAAATATTGGGACGGCGATAAGTTTGAGCAGATACAGAAGCTTCAGGGCCACCACGGAGAGATCTGGGCATTAGCTGTAAGCCGGACCGGCGAGTTTGTCGCTACGGCCAGCCATGATAAGAGCATCCGAGTTTGGCAACAGACCGATGAGCAAATTTTCCTTGAGGAAGAGCGAGAGAAGGAATTAGAGGACCTCTACGAAAGTACGCTTACTACTTCTTTAGAACAAGACGAAGAAAATGGAGAAGAGAAAAGTGAGGTTGCTGGGGCAGGCAAGCAAACAGTCGAAACGCTCATGGCAGGCGAGAAAATCGCCGAAGCACTTGAAGTCGGCATCGTGGATCTAGAAATCATGCGGGAATGGAGGCAGGCGAAAGCCGCTCAGCCTAAGCTCGCCCTTCCGGCTCGTGATCCAATCTTCCTCGCTTTTAACAATATTTCCGCTGAAGCACATGTACTTGCGGTAGTGCAAAAGATCAAAGCTGCGGCGCTTCAAGACGCTCTCTTGGTGCTCTCTTTCGACAAGCTGCCCGCACTCTTTACATTCCTCCGAATATGGGCTGAAAGACAATGGAACATGACTCTCACCTGCCGGATCCTATTCTTCATGCTCAAAACACACCATAAGCAGATAGTAGCAAGTAAAACAATGAGGCCGATGCTAGAAGGCATTCGGCTCCATTTGCGAAGTTCGCTACAAAGGCAGAAAGACGAAATGGGATTGAATCTTGCAGCTTTGAGATTCCTAGGAAGTAGGATTAGGGAGAAGGGTACAAAAGAATATGTCGATGAGGAGGTGTGGGAAGAAGACGAGGTGCAAAAAGGGAGAAAGAAAAGGGGTTTTGTAGATACAGCTTGATATGCTAGCTAAGACAAATATGAAATCTTAAGCATTATCGCACAGGCTTTTCCATGTATTAAAAGACCTTATTAGACGTTCAATCAATTAACATACGTGTTGCCCCGGATTTTGCGAATGACCCCTGTATATCAAAACCGCCCTACGTACCTCATGCAGATCACGCGTCTTCGCCAAACTTTGAACCTCCTCCGCATCTTCCCACTCAAGCATGCGATGGCCATGGCAGTCTTCCCCTCCCCCAGACGTCCCAGATAAAAAGCCTCCTCCCATCAGCTGGACAACCACCCTCAACGCCACAGACTGGCAGCATTACACCGATCCGCGCACCGTCATCCCCACCATCGTCCTCACAGCAAGTGCCCTCTTTCTAACCCGCATATACCGCTCCTACCTGCGCCGCATCCCGCAGGCCGTAAGCATCCAGCCCGCGTTCTGGCGGAAAAGGAGTCTGTTTGGGAAGGTCTCAAGTGTGGGCGATGGGGACAATTTCAGGCTGTTTCATACCCCTGGGGGAAGGTTGGCGGGGTGGGGGTGGGTGCCCTGGAGGAGAGTGCCGGTGAAGAGGGAGGAATTGAAGGATAGGACTGTACGTTGATTTCCCAGAATACACTGCTGCGGAAAGCGAAGTACAATCATGGCAGATGCTGAGACTAGAATTCGGGTACAGATCCACATCCGCCTCGCCGGCGTCGACGCCCCCGAGCTCGCCCACTTCGGCCGCCCTTCCCAGCCCTTCTCCCAAGAAGCCATTGACTGGCTGACGTCCTACATTCACCTCCGCCGCGTGCGCGCCTACGTCTACAAGCGCGACCAGTACGACCGCGCCGTCGCGACCGTCTATGTGCGCAAGTGGCTGCTGAGGAGAGATGTGGGCTTGCAGATGCTGCGCATGGGGCTGGCGACGGTGTATGAGGCGAAGACGGGGGCGGAGTTTGGGATGTTGGAGGAGAAGTATCGGAAGGCAGAGAGGTGGGCGAAGTTGAGGGGGAGGGGAATGTGGGGGGGTAAAGGTGGGTTTGAGAGTCCGAGGGATTATAAGACGAGGATGCAGGGGATTGAAGGGGAGAAGAAATGAGATTGGAATGTCCATGCTTGTGAGAAATACGAGGATGCAAGGAATGGAAGGGGAGAAGAAATGACCCCAAAATACCACCCGCAGCATGCTCGTGAGGAACACGTGGATGCAGAGTCAAGACGAAAAAGGAATTGAGATTGAAATATCACCCGCAGCATGCTGCTTCCTGGACATGTCCGCTCTGCATGGGAGTTTCACCCACGAGTCCCGCGAAGGGTTATTCCCTGAGCAGGAACAACAAGAACCTCCAAAGATCAGAAATTCCCCCAAAAGGTTTGGAACCCCTTCAAGGTCCTGAACCCTCCAGATCAGCAGAACAAACGTCATCTCTACTATTCACCCTCCTTTCGCCATATGTTCCAATCACAATACCCATCCATCCGCCTCCTTTCCTTTCCCTACTACACCCCTTGCCACCTCCACCTCCCATATGTACACTTGCCTTAGCAGACCCAAAAAACACGGAAACATTTCGCATTTTCGTCCCGTATCAGACAATGGATTGAGTGTTGTCGGTATGAGTTTATATCATGGGATTCCGAGACATGAAGGTGAGAGAGGAGTGGAAGTTGAGGTTAGGAAACAATTTGCATCTTTCTACATCAGTGGACTCTCTGCCCAACAAAAAAACCCCCCTTCTTCCCAACCAACCCTTCTCCCCCTCTCCTCTCCACCCTCATCTCCCGCATCCCCCTCCATTCCTAACTTAACCCTGACACACACACCTTTCAAAATTTCGAAAAAAAAACCTGAACAATTTCAGAACGCGAGAAATTCAGCTCTTCCTTAAATTCTTACGGTTTAAATTTTTTTTAAATGATATCCTGCGAATTGGAGGAGGCCAGGAAGGGGGCGATAAGAGGGGGGCTTAATAATAACCGTTTGGCTAATCCACTCCCCTTCCACCACCCCACCCCACCACTCCTTATCCACATCCCACCCCTCACTCCCACTCCCACCCCCTCACGCCCCCTCCCCATTCTCCCTCCCACACCGTCCCATCCCTTCTTCTCCGCACCCCTCGCCCCACCTTTCCAAGTTTCAATCGCGGAAAAGATTGGCGGAATTTTTTCGCGGGGCTAGGAATGGAGGAGCCTTTTTTTAGGGAGAGGGCGGGGGAAGATGGAAAGATGACGAGGTTAAGAGTAGGGGGTGTGGGTTTTTTTACCAACATATGTATCCGTACCCCGCACTTTCACTCATCCTTCGCTTAGAAAGATGAGTGAAAGTGCGGGGTACGGATAAGCCCTTTATAATCCCCAGAGTGCGGAGCTGCTACAGTACACGCCTTTCCTTACCACCTCTGCGACTTGCACCTCTTCCAGACGATCTCATTTTCTTTCTCAAGACCCAATGCCGTTCCTGAGTTCTGATAATCTTTTGACTGGGAAGATAAGAGAGGGGAGAGAATCTGATGACGGTGGAGGATGATGTGTAGTATTGCTCTTTAATGGAGTGTATAAACTGAGATTAACGTAACCCGCTTCCGCTATTTGATATTTAACGAGCCCCTCTGGAGCCACGCCCGCTTTCTAACTTTTCTTTTCTCTCTCACACAAACTAACTTCATCAACCAGCGTAAACATTCCCCTTCAATCCTCAACCATCCACCACCACGCAACCTCGTCATCGCCACTCCCCACGCATCCTTCTCAGGAAGGAGCACACCCCACGCCCATCCGCTCTTCTCCTCTTTACCTGCGCCAAACAAACAGCCAGAGATCCCAACCCGCCACATTTCCACGTGCAGTTTCCGAAGGAGGAAAAAACAACGTTATGCTTTTTGGTGGGAAGATGATGGTGGCTGGTGGACTGGATTGAGAATGAGATGGGACGGCTTTATCGATACATGTTGCCTTGCTGCTGGCTACAGCGTGGAGGTTGGATGTGTGAGAACCTGTTGAATTAAATTGTTTTTTTTCGGTTAGGGGGTTGAGGGGGGGGATCTAGAGCTACAGCAAGAGTCTGTATCCAAAAACCCCCACCCAAAATATCTACGACGACAGTAACACCGCCACCCTCTCTTCCCCACTTTGAAAAACAAAACACCCACCTTGACTGGACGCACACACCACCAGCCCGCCATTCAGACATAAGTCCTGCGTCGACAGGAAGCGCCGGCAGGTAGGATAAGCTATGCAAGGCAGTGACATGTCCGTGATTGCCAGCCAGCCGTCTCGCCGGTGAGATTGCCGTTGGCGGGGTGATGAAGACTTTTCGGATCATGTTTCCTTTTTCCACGGAAGGAAGGGAGGGAGGGATGGACGGCAATAGGTGGATGGATGGGAGGGTGGTTTCGAAATATAAGGAGGGTGGTTGTTGGAAGCACTGCATTTCGGCTCTCCTTGATTCCACTCAAGGAAATCCAACAGAGTTATAAATAAAAAAAAGGAGAATTTGTTGAAGGTTTTTTTTGGCGAGAAGGGAAAGCCACGACGCATTTAACTTCGATAACTTTGAAACCAGAAAAAAACCAAATACAAACAACCACAAACATCCTTTCTTTCTTTCTTTCAAACCCGCTATTATCCTTCCACCCATACCTTTTCTTTAAAAAAATTATATACTCCGTACATATCCCCGTACCCGAAAATTTCCTTTTCCTTTCCCATCTCCCAACTCCCGAAAGCAATTAGGTTCAAAATCTAGAAGGAAGCGGCCTCAAAAAGTTTTCAAGTTTTTCACCATACTACCAAAAACGTGCCAATATGCTTTTCTTTTTCAACGGTGATGGGGGCTTGATGGAGCGAGCGGTGAGATACCTATACGGTGTGTGTAGCTAACACGCGCATCAATCCATTTTTCGGTTCTTGTAAAATATGAGACGGAATTCACGAACGAGTTTTGGACGGGCTAATCACAATTGCTTTTTTGGAGTTGCTTTTTGCATGGATTTTTGCTCGATTTTATGGATATGGAAAGATAACCGTATGGATGGATGATTCTCGGTCGAAGGGGTCGGTGCTTGGTGTGGCTGAAGGTATTAATTACTATGGTATAGTAGTACATACAGTAATGAGGTCTCGATGATGTCATATCTCCACCCCACCTTGAGCCGAGTACCTAGGTAAGGTATGCTTACCGTACTCCATCAGCCCTCCCACCATCATTCGTCCCCACCCCTGAGAAAAACCACCTACGCTTAGAATATCCGTTCGGAGCCTCCCCCTACCGCACTTACGTAATCCCACCCACCCCTCCACACCCTCCAACCTGAAACACACTCGACAAGCCCCCCTCCTGCACTCTGACATCACAACCACCATCCTCCCCTCCCACCCACACCACCCCTCATGACTCGCGCGCTTCTCCCCCAAGCCCCCCCCCAGTTCCACCTCGGACCCCTCAATCGGGAAGGTGACACCCAACCACATGCGGCGTAGAAATAATTACCTACGGTAACCCATGCAAACCCCCCGAAGTGCACTTATGCCGTACGGTACGAAGGAGCTACTGTAGCGGTGCGTCAGGGATGCATATGATACCGCACCCCCGAACCCCAAAAGCATGTAGGTAAAAGACGCCGCTGACGCCATGAGGGGAGTTGATGAAACACCGTCCGCGATCTTCAGGGCCCATGTTCGCTAGGGCGGACATCGGCATCGAGCCGGGGCCCGCTGGATCTTGGCTGGAGCCTTCGACGTTGGGTGGGGTAACGTGATTTGAAGGTCCCCCATTTCGAGCAATTATTACGGAGGTTTACCTACTTACCTAGTTGAAGAGGAGGTTAGGAGGGGGATCATGTGGGAACCACCTGGGCCGCCAATTTGCCGGCGAGCGGACTTCATCTTGATGGGGAGTTCCTGAGAACGGCCCCTAAGACCTGTTCGATGGCTGCTGGAACTTGGGTTCGAATAGCTTGATCTGAAACAGAATATCAAATCTTTTGGACGAGAGCTGAAAGTTGGGCGTGCGCGTCCGGGAAGTTGTTGGACATGTTCGGTCGCTCCCTCTTTAGAAAGCTCATTCGGATTATCGCCGAAGCTGGCCGGAAATTGTTGCGCTATTTCAATGTTCTTGAGCTATGCTGTTTCGAATTGTCTCGAAGCCGTTATCTTCAAGTTTCGACCACGTGTGTTGGAACATGTGTCAAACCACATGGAGAGAGTCACGAGCCGATGCTGCCGTAGTTGGGCCCGTTCAACGAGACTTCGGTGATTGTGAGTACTGGAAATTCGGTCGCCTGTGTCGAGCAGTTGTATTGGGATGTAGGTTTGTCGTCGCCGTTCCTTTGTAGTTTCGCACATCGTGGATCTTTGTGACAATCCGTGTTGCCAGACGATCGATATCAGATACCGGATAATTAGGATTGATAACAGGGCAAATGCCTCTTGCCATCCGCAAATATATCGCAATCGACATTAGAAGCATATGGTCTTTGTATAACAAGCAGTACATGTGAGCAATTAAACCGTGGACCTAGATACACAATGCAGCACGAATCGCCAAAGCGAGAGTGGGTATAAAACCAGCCGTATCGTACAGAAGTCCGCCCACAGCCGAAACGCCACGCTTCGTAGCAAAAACATGCTTTTTCATCAAAATAGGACCAAGTAAAAGGCAGGTGAGAAATGTAATCGACGTCTATCATGATGGTAGTACAAGATGTGGCCATGCACATGCTCAAATGCACATCAAAAGCAATGCGCTTGAACGCACACAGAAAGCACAGCAAACCACGTGTACTCCCGACATATCGGGTTGAAGCCGAGAGGGTGTAATTGAGAGGGACATCTTAGTGAGATGTCTCATTTCTCTGATACCCACGATCCTTCTGGGGATTCATGGTCTGAGATTCGCTCGCCCTTGTGAACTTTCCGGTGACGTCGCAGATTTGAAACAACAGAAAAATGACGCCCACAGCCTTCAGATTCACAGGCGTATGCTAGATGTTGAAGTTAGGATAGTAACCTTACAGTTGAGGGTATTTCAATGCTTACGCTTCTCTCCTGTGTGACTGTACATGTGTGTTTGGAGCGAGCTTGGGCGAGTGAAACGCTTATCGCACACCTTGCACTTGTGCTTCTTCTGGGTGCTCGAAGACACTTTCGAATTGAACTGACCCATCATTGACTGTGGTGCGGGCGGTAGACTGGCACCAACTAGGCCTGAAGGTATCGGCAGCGTCCGCGAGTTTATTGGCTCCATAGATTCCGATTGAGAGCTGTAATCCGAAACGGACGCAGAATCAACTGATCCGGCGTAAGAGTATGGGTAGGAGCTGCCGGAAGAGATTGATGAATGCGTCGAGTGCGAGGAAGGGAAGCCATAAGCATCGGGTGATCCCCGGTCGCTTCTTGGTCCGTAAATGTTCCGCGGGGTTGTCAGGTCCTGGCTCATGGCCACCATGCCCCGACCAGCATCTAAGGCGTCACCAAACGAGGTATGGGAATGCATTGAAGATGCTGAGCTTCTAGTCCACAGTTAGCAACAACAGTATAGTAAGTGAGCGCCGACAGCTACTTACTGGTGAGAAAGACGTCTGGTGTCGTCCTGTGACTGTTGCGGCAAGCCCGAATATGTTCCGAGATAGGGCGCTGATGTAGGAGGGTATGCGCTGCTCGTCTGTGAAGGAGCGCTCGAATACGCCTGATCGTATGTGGACCGAGGTGTGAGAAGATCTTGCGGCAAGCCTAGCATTTCCTGGTTGTACGGTCCGTTGGAATACCCATTCGCTGATCCCATCGCTGGTGCGCTAGTAGGTATTGAAGAATATGGCACGGATACACTATTCGCTCGCGAGGCCTGCTGTTTGGCAATCGCATCGAAGCCGATGCTGTTTGTTCCTAACGAGGTTGCGAAGAGATGGGAATTCGAGGCACCTGATGATGATGCGGACCAAGGATTGGTGAAATGTGGTTGGGGTGTCGAGTAAGGCATATTTTCAAAGCCCATAGCGCCGAGATGGCGGCTTTGCTGCTGATCCATAGTCATCGCCATCGTCGTGAAGATCTTGGGGGGGGATGGTTCGGGAGACGGTGTACGATCAAAGAACAATGTATCAAGTAAGGAGCAGCAATATAATGAATGCTTTTAAAAATGCCGCAGTAGCGAGTTGATGAATGCTCTTATGAAGTACTGCTCGTATTTTTTGAGTTAAGAATAGCTAATGTGGGATGTTCGGTTTAAGAAAAGCTGATTGAAGATCAATAGGAATTGAGTTGGATGGTCAAGATATAAAGTAGATCTACGAAACGAAGTGGGAAAGTAGGTGTCTTTTAGATAACAACAACAATTCGATGGGGTGGTATGGTATGGATGGTAATAAAAGGCGTCGGGAGATGAAGGTACGGTCGAGGGGTACGTCAGTTGCACCTTTTGTCAATCAATGGCTTGTATCAAATGCCCCCAAAAACTTGTACCAACCATCCACGCTAGCAATAGTGAGTTTACTTACGCCAAACTGCAGGGTACGACGTCAATTTGCCGAAAGACACTAATGCTTGGCTCGAAAAAGCAAGGTGCAAGCCACCAAAACGCCTTTGACGGCCGGGCTAACAGCAACAGGGATCAGGGCCTTTCGCATCGGAGTCGAGTGGAAATCAGGAGGGTGTGTGGGGGAAGAATGGCGTTATAAACACTACTACGGTATGTAGGAACTAAAGCAGGCGTATGTATTAAATATTGTGTTACCTGACGAACAGCAGTCGACAGCCCCGACTGCCGAGTTGGATACTACCCCAGTAAGGTATAGGTGTGTCTGCTACATATCCGGTTCACAGAAGGCAACTGTCGAGAAAGGGTCAGTACCCGTGCTGGAAATTCCAAAGTGTCACACAAATCCCACCTCCAGCGTCCTGGGCAGTTACCCACTGCACGTTCCATAATCTTGGGGTGCGGTGAGAGGTGCCACCATCCCAACCATAGAATTGGCCGGCCATTATTGCTGATGGTTCTGGGATACCCGCATCGTATCCTTTGCTATCTATTGTTGGAACTCAATCAGTCCGAGGACCCCAGGTGGGTAAGGTAGTGCTTTTTGCTGGGTATCCGTGATTTTGGACCGGCAGTCGAGAACTGAGGTCAAGGTGGCAAATGCCTCAATTTAGAAAACACTCTACAACTCACTCAGTGCTTTTTTTGGCGAACCCATTGCGCAAAATCAACCCCGGCCTTTTGATAGAGATAGCCACCCATAGCGTATCATGGTCTGCTTGTTACATCGCCCGCAAGGGTAGCAAAACCTACACTGTGGTGAAAAGCCTGCGAAATGGGGACTTGGCCTGATCCTTGAGCATCAACCACAATTCATTGTTTTACATAGTCGAGGTAGTTAGTATGCTTGTAATCCCAGCGATGATACAGCACGGCCATCTCTTTGGTTGACACCGAATCTGTGCAGTAAGGTCAGGTCAGGTCTGGTAAGGTAGGTAGTCAGTCACGATGCATGCCGGCGGATGCCAAAAGTAGCGACTAATTCGAGCTATGACGATGCTTATCTCCCGCTTCCCACCTGTGGATCTCTCTCTCTCATTCAGTTGTTCTGACGCTCGTGCGCCAAGCCTTACCTAGGGCGTGTCAGGGGATCGGACACCTGCATTCGGTGGCGTTCGGCAGGCTTTGGGCCCGTTGTAATCTGGGAATTTGTGGAGCAGACACAGCGTGTAACTTTGCAAGTGGTACTGTACCGTACTAGAAAGGAGGGTCTGTGGCTTTCAGACGTCACTGTGCGTCCATGTGCGTCGTCGACCTTGGGAACTCGACGGAGCTTGGACTGTGCGCCATCCTGTCAGAAAGCAGAAGGGACTTCTCTCGGTCTGCTCCATCTGGGTCGAAGCGGTAGGGTCCAAACAGAATCTCACCAATCAGGAACCGGGGCAGTCCCCATCGATCTTAGCGGTTCCCCATCGACGAACGTCTTACATCAGGGCGTCCAACAAAAGCTTCCATGGTAATTCCGCGCTGTCCCCACCATATTGATGCGAGACAGTACTGAGTGCAGCTACCACATAACTCATGATTAATTTGATACGTGAAGGTGGTGTCACCCTGTCTGTCTTTGTAACATAAGTAAGTAGGCTATGGCAAGGCTGCACATCTTCCGATGACTACTATGGTCGAGATATGAGCTGTGCCCACTGGGTAAGGTTACAGTACCAAGTACCTAGACACTCTACCACAATGTTCCATATGTCGAGGTAGAAACCGAGACTCCATAGGACAAATGCTATGGACGAATGGGAGCAGCCAGCGTAGAATAATTGGCTATTAATACTCATATGCTTCTTCTTTACAAGCATTCTACCGGTCTGATCTCTCCACATTTTACAGTTATCGATTCCCGGCAAAATCGTGGTAGTACCACGGCATCTTCGTCGAAAAACAATAAGAATAAGGTAGTCGATCCGGAAGACAGCGAACCAAAGGGAGGGATCTGCGCTTCTATTTTGTCTGGAACTCTAGCCCTGTGGTGGCATTGTTCGCCTTATAGAATGTTCTATTCTCGTATGCATTGAGGATCAGCGATCGTGGGTTTTTTGCCACTTGGATGATGGATGGATTGATTGATTGGACAACGCAAACGGTCTTTTGCAAGTTATCCGGAAGGACCCAGCCAGCCCTCTGTGCTGTACCTTCCACAACCAGCATGAACGTACCTACATACCGCCTATCGGCGCATTCCCCATCTAGTAGCATGGCTTGCAGGAGCTCGATAGAAGAAGTCGAGGGGAGTCGATTGCGCCGTGCCTCAAGGAGCATTTTTGGGCTACCGCAATGAGGAGGTAAAGTAACAATCATGGTACTGTGTAGTAACCCACACCGCTTGCTTGATACTAATGAAGGCTGTTGTGCGTGTGCATTGAGTCCTGTCGGTTGGTGTTTCGTGTAAATTATGGACCTTACAATTAACAGGCATGACAGGAATGAATCGGACGGCCGAGGGGGCTTAGGGTTATCGGGTCCTTAAGCGAGACAGAGCTTGATCGAAACATGGCATCGTCGATGGCCTTAGGGTATACCGAGTGCAATCAGAACTATTGATACTCTACCTAATACACTGAGAGCTGCTTTACCATGGCACGCTGTAACAGAATGGACTATCCAACGCCAAAGCCAACGCCGTGGCCATGAGTGCCCACCCCGTAACCCTAATGAAATCGATCTAATCTTGCCCTATTCATAGCAATCTGGTCGTCCACCTTCGTACTCTGAACAAACTGTCAGCGTTCCGTCTCTGCAGGTTGCAGAAGCAAAGATAGTGCCATACCTTGCCATTGATGATGTCCAGGTGCCGGTTTTGCTCGTCTAGCTCCTTGCCAGTCGCTTTCGCCAACCCATTTAATCGGGTGGCTGCCCCACTCAAGGCGTCTAGATTGCTGTCAATCTCATTCTCCATCTCTTCGTCGTCCGAATCAGCTTCAAATTGATACTTTGCCCGCTCAGCCAGACTGGATTGCTTCTTTGCCGCGTTGTAACCTGCATCACCAGGTTGTAAATTCTTGAAAGTTTTCTGCAAGCGCTGTTCAGTCTCATAGGCCGCCCTCCTCGTTGCTTCGCGCTCTGCCCTCTCCATTCGGTGCTTATCCATCACATCTTCATCTCGTTGAGCGCGTCTTGAGGATGCTGTGAAAGGGTTGGAGACGTGAACGGCAAACATGCTTTTGTTCAATGTTTTTAATTCCTTCGCCTTCTCCTCAGCGATCCGGTTATGATTAGCAGTAAGGTCCAGATTCTTCTCGGTGTTATGCATACGCTCGCCTTGAGCTCCAATACGGGCGAGTGTGTTGCGGCCTGTCTCTTCGGCTTGGGCAGCAATACGAAGGGCATTCCGGGTCGAGGAGACATCCTCTCTTTTCATGAATTGAATCTCTTGCTTGGTTGCTGTTATCTCTTCTTCCTCCTCCTCTTCTGCCGTGAGCTGGCGATCTCCGTAGGCGTTGTAGCCTTGGTCTCCTCCACTGCCATAAGCCCCTGATTGTCCTTCGTCGTATGGAGGTGGTTGCCCCATCCCAGATGGCTGCTGTGACTGCTGTTGTAAGCGTTCCTTGGCTCCTCCGAACAGAGCACTACGTTTGTCATCTGCTGTTGAATCCTGGCTCTCAACGGGTCCTAAACCTCCGTAGCCACCAGCACCGTACCTTGAGCCTCCATTGCCGGAACTTTGTGAGCCAGACCCGTACCTGTCCGCTCCATATCCACTTTGTGACCCGTAGCCCCCAGCACCATACCCCCCACGGTTATCATTTTTGGGGTCGTCTTCCGTTCTACCTCCGTTCTGCATCCCTCCATATCCACCACCATTCATTCCCCCATACCCCCCTTTGACGGGACCTGGCGAAGGGCCAGCGTTCGCGGTGCTTGGCTTTGGTCCAGCACCATAAGCATTGGCTTTTGCTTGAAGGTATGGATCAGCAGCTGAAGCAGGTTGTGCGTAAGGGTTTGCGGAGGGATTCGGTGATTTTGTTTTTGATCGGGAGCCAAAAAGAGCTAAGCGGTTAGAGTCCTCACTGCCGTCGCTCTTCTCTCCCTTCTTGCCAAAGCCGAGTTTCTTCATTGTGTTATAAGCTGAAGTTATAACAGCTGTAATTGAAATAGAGCTTGAACGTGACCGAGAATGGCAGATTTTATGTTGGACAAAGCGGATGAACTTCAAGTGGTGCCTGATCTGCATTGATGTTTGGCGTGGCTCGCGTGGCTGACGAGCCGAAGGCGAGCCTTGGCTAGAATAATACCGTAGCAAACCAACCTCCAACCCACCCCCTCATATCGCACCACACCGCCCTCCATCCCCCGGTGTTCTTCCCAAACACAATCAACATGCTCACCGAGCGCGAGCTCGCTATCTCTCCCATCGTCCAGGAAAGCGTCCAACACAACGCCCAAGTCCGTCCTCCAGCATCCCCCCTTCCTCTCCGCGCATCCATCCACCTCCTCCTAGCCCCACAGTCTCCCCTTCCTACGCTAACCCCCCACAGACCCTAACAAACCTCCGCTCCCTCACCGCCTCCCTTTTCGGTGCCGCTAGCGGCATTCTCGGCCTCGAATCCTATGCCGGCTTCGCGTTCTACATCTTCGGCTCTCTTTTCGTATCCTTTCTTGTGGCGGGCATCAGGTGTCAAGGGAAGCCGGGTGTGTATTTTGGGAGCGTACTGGGGGATTTGGTGGCGGGAGGGGATGTGTTGGGGGGATTGAGTAGTTTTGTGTTGACGTGGACGGGGGTTTATGGGCTTGTAAGGATGTGAGTGTGTAATTTGAAGAGGGGAGGTGGGGAATTGAAGAGTGGTATTGGAGGTTATGGAAAATATGTACGAGGAGGAGACGGGGAGCGGAATTTGGAAGCGGAATTGGCAAGCGTGCAGATGAGCATAGTTGGAGAGGGGACGAAAACGCTTTCTGTGGCTAAAATGCGCTATTGGAGGAACGGTTTTCCAAACTAAGATCGCCAAATGTGGTCGAATTTGGGGGGAGCATTTGGCGAAGTTCATATTGCTACGCGTGGGTTGAAGGTTGGTAGTTTTCTCCGAGCGTAAGAGCCAGGGGCTCTTGCGTTTCTTCAAACTATGGGATGATAGCATGGAACGGGTTTGGTATTTAGATACCCCAAGAGTCTCATTGATGGCCAAAGAGGTTGAATGGAGGACTTTCTTTAAACTACTGACTGTCTATGCTTTTCTAAGAACTTGCCACTCAAACTTTCATACCCTGCTGCCCTAACAGCAAGCTTCACGTTCGAAGACCGCAATGCAAGACTGCCGTTTTGATTGTACACCGTCCACCCTGCTCGGAAGCTTGAAAGTCCAGGCCTCTTCAGAGTCCCAACCTCTCCAAATACTTCGTCGCCACATTGACCGCTTCATCCACCTTATCTGCATTTGTCCCATTCCCAATGCTTGTTGGTGCCTTTCCGCCTGCCTTGCCCCCGACAACACTTGAGATCTCGCTCGCCCATTCGTTTGCTGAGGCGCCTTTTTGCGTAGCTTCCTGTTTAGGTTATATTGTCAGCGAAATACTGTGGTTAGTATTTGGAGGCTAGGGGGTGGGAGGGTGGAGAGGGGAACGACTTACTTCCGAGACATGGCAACCGTGTACGACCTTCGTGTCATGCGCGTCGGCGGCGAAAAGGTAGATGGACTTGTCCTTGCTTTTCGTCTTTACGTGGTTAATAGCTTCGCCGACAGCTTTCGCATTGGCAGAGATAGGTAGCTTGGCGACGAAAGTTCTCTTGCCTTTGTTTGCGGGTTGAGCAAAGAATTCCGTGACCGCATCGACGGCTTTTTTCGCTTCAACCTTTTGCTGCGCTTTCTGCTCGCCGAGTTGCTGTTTCACAATTTTATTGAACCGTTCACGGAGTTTTGATTTAGTGATGGCGGAGATGGCGAGTTGATTCAAATCGGATGTTGTGGTTTTGATGTCCTGTTCTTTCGCAGGGCCATGCGGCATCTTTTCGAGCTGGAATAACCTGACGTTAAAGTCCTCCGCGAGTCTCTGGACCTCGTGAGCGTCTTCACCAGTCACGGCGATGATCCTGCGGATGCCTTTGGCGATGCCGCTTTCTTCAATGATTACAAGGTCTTTAATGTCTCCCGTCTTTTGCACGTGCGTTCCTCCGCAAAACTCTACACTCACTTCTTTCCATCTCGGGTCTTTGACGTTCTTCAGGAGATCTTCGACGTCAACGCCCACGGAGACGACTCGGACAGGGTCTGGGTAGGTTTCTCCAAAAACGGCACGGACGCCCTCGATTTCTCGGGCTGTGGCTAGTGGCACGTCCTTTGAGTATACTCCGCAATTCCGACGGATATACTTCGTAGATATATCCTCGATTTTTTCAAGATCACTATCTGACACACCTGATTTGTGTGAAAAATCGAAACGAAGTTTTTCTGGCGCAACGAGGGATCCTCTCTGGTCAATCCCATCTCCTAGTATTTCGCGCAGTGCAAAATTCAGTATGTGCGTGCCTGTGTGGTTGTTTCGTATTGGCCATCTACGAAGTTCATCGTATTCGCAAATGACTTCATCTCCGACAGATAGGGAACCATACTTCATGAATCCTGTATGTAAGACGTAGCCAGCGTAGACTTGGACATTCTGTACTTGCAGCTCAGCAACTCCATCTATGATTATTTTTCCAGTATCATTTTCTTGGCCACCCTGCTCCGCGTAAAAATTCGTACGATCCACGATCAAACCAACTTGCTCCCCCTCTGGCAGCTCCTTGGTTGTTTGGAGAAACTTCTTCCCATGGTAGACAGTTTGTATCCGAGACGTGATGTTGCCTCTGCCGAACTTTGCGCTGTCATCCGTTTTCGTGACGTTGCCCATCTTCGATAGACTACTGATTTCATGAACGTCCAATTTCACGAGATCTGATGCCGCCTTCTTCTCTCCTCTACTCGCTTCTTTCGCTTTCAGCCTGGCCTCTTCGAACTCTGCGTCATCAATGTCTAGACCTCGCTCTTCTGCCATAAGCCTTGTAAGATCCACAGGGAAACCGAAAGTATCATACAACCTCCAGACATCGGCACCGTGGAGTCTTTTCGAGTCTTTCAGCTTCGCCTGCTGGGCGTAATTCTCGAATTGCTTCTCTCCACGGTCCAGAGTCTTAGCGAAAGATTCCTCCTCTTCATTCAGTATCTCAATTACATCCGATTCCTTCCTCTTGATCTCCGGAAACATATCGCCCATTTGCTTGACTAAGGTCGGGACGATTTTTGAGAAGAAAGTACCAATATCAGAACCGAAGTATTTCCTGGCATATCGAGCACCTCTCCTTAATACTCGCCTTACTACGTAACCTCGACCTTCGTTGTTAGGTACGGCGCCGTCCGATATAGCAAAAACAAGTGTCCGTACATGGTCAGCAACAACCCGGTAGGCGGTATCAATACCATCTACATCCTCGTTCCCAAATCTACCACTGTACTCTCGCACGCCGGTAGCTTCCTGTATTATCTTGAACAGCGGTGTGAAGACGTCTGTGTCATAATTTGACATCTTGTTCTGAAGTACAGAAACTAAACGTTCGTAGCCCAAACCTGTATCGACGTGTTTGCTGGGAAGTGAGCGGAGAGACTTATCCGGTTCACGATTGTATTGAATGAACACATTGTTCCATATCTCGAGGACGTTCGGATCGTCTTGGTTAACTAAGTGCGCTGCATTTCTGCCTCCTATTCGATCATAATGTATTTCACTGCAAGGCCCACATGGTCCTTGATCACCCATCTCCCAGAAATTATCCCTCATGTCTCCAGTAAGGATGTGATCGTCAGCAACACCGACAGATTTCCAAAAGTCTCTGGCTTCCAAGTCTGGTTCAAGACCACCAGCTTTGTTGCCTTCAAAGTAAGTCACATAGAGACGGTCAGGCTCCAGGCCGTAGACTTTTGTCAGCAGCTCCCACGAATACTGGATGGCCTCTTTCTTGAAATAGTCCCCAAAACTCCAGTTTCCCAGCATTTCGAAAAACGTCTAGATGACACCATGATTCCTAATTTCTAGGGAGCAGATCTAAGAGGTACTCACATGATGATAGCTGTCTTTGCCCACATCGTCGAGGTCCTTCATACGTAAGTTACTGCATCTCTCTAACATGGCAAAAGCTTACATTGTGCTTACCCCCAGCGCGGATACACTATCATAATTAGCACCTTATTTGCATTTCAGACATATTGCTCACCTTTTGGGAGTTCACGGCACGCTTGAGCTGCGCAAAATCCGAAGAAGGGTCGACGGTACCGAGAAAAATGGACTTGTACTGATTCATTCCAGCATTGGCAAAGAGTAAGGTAGGATCCGAGTGTGGTACAACAGATGATGAGGGTACTGTGCAACGTTTTAGTACCAATATCAAGATCTTTACCACTTGAGTCATCATACCAAAAGTGTGTCCATTCCTCTTAAAGAAATCTAGAAATGTATTTCGCACACGCACAGCGCTCCACTGCTCTCCTGAATTCGTAGTAGCCATTTTAAGCTCTGTAGTCATGCGGCGTCCAATTCGGGTAATTTTGGGTACTGCAAGTCTTGGTGGTTTGCTCACGGCATGGAATGATCTGGAATATCCGTAACCTGCAGAAACTCCGCACCTCTTTACCACCTTAACTCCTTGCATGAAGCGGGCATTGATCGAAGATGAAGATAGCCCGAGCCAACCGGCGTTTAGGTTGAACAAAGGAAGATTTTCATAGATAGATACAATTGCGGGTATTGGGGAGGTGAGGTTTGGATGGAGGTTCCACTCGGAGCTTCAGTTCACCACGGCAAGAAACGCCACGCCGACGAGGACTTAGCACACGAGCAACGACTCTCGAAGAGATTCAATCTCCTTAATCTAGGCGCGCCACTCCAATACAGCTATTGATCGTGGCTAATGTCATGCTACAGAAAATAATGGCAAACTATATCTTCCAGTCAAGCAGGCCACGGCGGAGCAGCCGCCGCATGCGAACGGCGACGACGGGTGGATGCAATTAGATGATACGAAGGAGAAAGTTTACATCTACAACTTAGACCAGGAGCTGGCAGACATCGAGAGCGAGGAAGAAAGGCTCGTCTTCCTGCCCGACATAGAGAAGAAGCTTGGAAAGATACCAAAGTCGCTACTTAGAGGACATAGCCAACCGGCGGTCAACACTCAGATGGTCCTATATAATGTCCCATCATCTCTCACGGTAGCCCCGGAGCAAGACAATGTGAGGAAGGCTATCATTGAGACCAGAGCAAGAGCGAGGGAGAAGCAGCTAGAGGACGCACGAGCGTCGAAAGCCAATAATGACGATATATCAAAGTTGGTGAACGGGGTTCAGCATGATCAATATTGCAATGGATCGAACGGGACGGGAAATATGGAAGATTACGGCAGTGATGATGAAAACGCCATGGACATAGGATAGAAATGCTCTATGCATATATCTCCATATGTGCGCCGCGCTATCAAATGCTATCTCTACAATCATCAATCGATCTGTATGCCATTCTACCACTAACAACCCTTATTGTTATATTTCGCACACGAATTCTGTTCTCTGATGTATTGATCATGCACTAGAAATCCGGGCAGTACTGCGACTGCGAAAGCCATCCACTCATATCAATCCGTCATGGTGTTCAGTAAACATTGACTTAAGATTAGCTCAACCCCAGTTCCTCGTTCCAATCCCGCTCGGAAAATTCCTTGCACTCAGCAAGACTCCTTTGACTCCTCGTATCTCCGCCTTAACTTTCGACACCTCATCCCTCTCTTCTCCTCCCACCTTTCCAAATTGCAAGTTTCCCCCATAAGCCATACCGCCCAGATAGGTTTGTACATCCGAGAGCCGACTTTCGAGGGTATTTTCGGGTTCGGAGGCGGGAATTAGGGAAGACAGCTGGCTGTGGAGCGTCTGAAGTTGTGTGCTTTGTGTGGTTATGGGAGAAGCAGGTGTTTGTGGCGCTTGAGATGAGAGGGAGGAGTTTGAGCGGGTGAGGTTTGGGGAGGTCTGCGTGGCGGCGGAGCGGTGGAAGAATTCCGTAGCTTCGGTGTCCGCATCCACGTCGTGGACAGATGAAGATTCAATACCAGCCGGCCGCGATGCATTCGGCACCGTGGATACTGTCTTCTCCATTTTCTCATTGAGCGTATCAAGGTTCGTAGAAGCGGTTTCGAAGAGAGAATGGCGCGCCGTGGTTAGGGAGTCCAACATAGGATCAATGACGAACTTGCTGGTGCCGTAGACAGTTGCGGCGGCGCCAGTAACTACATAAAAAGTATTAAGCAGCCGTTGAGCAGTGATCAGAGGTGGAGGCTTTTGGGAGTGCAGGAGAAATTCGGGAAAGGTGATTATTGGCGGGGTGTCCGCATGGGGAGCTGTTGAAGCTGGCGTTTGAGAAATTGGGGAGTGGGATTGGGTTTGCTTTATTAATTGTTCTGGGAATTTAGACTAGCTATTGGAGTCAGTGCGAGATTCATTGACGTAGGCAAGGATTGTAAGTAAAGACCTTTTCCGTCTTATCCTCAGGTTCGGCTACAGTGGGGGTATCTTCTTTTCGGGCAATTCCCATCATCTCGAATATTTCGTGGTTTGTTAGACCCTTGGACTCTAGGAACTGTATCTTACGTTCCATTGTGGAATGCTTTATCTCTGGATCTTCGAGGAATCGCGAAGCTTGTTCAATTAGAATAGCTCTTGACCCGGGATTGGCGTCTCCTGGCTTGTTAGAGCTCTCTAGAGAGCCTTTCTGGGGGTTAGCTGCTGCATCGGAAGGCTTCTCACGTTGCCACTCTGGTATGGCTTTCGCGCCGGGCTTCTGCGGATCACTCATGTTGCTCCTTTTGTGGAAGTTGGAAGCTGTTGAAAATTGAAAAGAAAGGAACGGACAATGGACCTCGGCTCGATATATTACGGTATCCTTCAACTAGCACATTCAAGATGTAATCTATATTGAACCATACAGTTGCTGTACATGATGCGGGAGAGGGCAAATTGAGAGCTTTGGATTATTCAACCGGCATTGCCAGAGAGATAAACTATCATCTTGCTACTTGACCAATTGTGCTTCGGTAAATCTTGCCCTGAAGTCGCTTCAACTTGACGCCAGCCGTCCCCATTGTCTAAATTCAGCTCAGCCAACGGTTGGCGTCAGCAGGATGGCGGAGAGACCAGCTAAGCGACTTCGCAGCGTCAGCTATGATGGTACCGAAGGCGGCGACGATTGGCTACAAGGCGCCAAGGGAACCGATGCAGCTCCTCGACAGCCCTCCAACATGAATATGTATGTGAAAACCCACCGCTTAAATCACGAGCTGTTAGCATTCCATCCATTGATTACAGTATATTTTCATCGACCTTATGTCATTCATGCACTGGACTGTATAAGGTCCATCTGACCATATGTCTCCAAATTTGCAAGAGTAAAATCCTTGAACCCAAGCGTCCGGCAGCGTGCATCTGGCCCCCCGTCATCTGTTATCGTTCCTGCAGATATTCTGGTTTGACAGGTCAATTACGCACATTGCTTGCAGCTTTAGCTTTCGCCTTTGCGTACCTTTAAACCTTAACACCCATTTTGTGTATTGAACAATTTTCGTCATTCCAGCTCAAGTCAAAATGCCTGCTGAACGACGCACCCTCCGCTCTCGCGCTTCTCTGACTTCCCATCCCAGTCCACCCTCCCCCAAAATGGGGCGGCCTCGGCGTGCCGCGTCAGGAATCCAGAGCCAAGCAGTCACTGTTGCGCGCTCAGAATCTCGATCCCCAGAAGATGCCAAGAAATCTATTCACCTTACCGTAAAGATGCCCTCGAGCAAATTACGCGAAGCTACGTCAGGAAAACAGAAGAACGTATCGATCAACTCGAGGGACTCGTTTGTGGGCGGTGAGATTATCAACGGACCAAGGGGTAGCAGAGCAAAAAGGAGTATTGTGGTGGAAAGCGAGAGCGAAAACGACGAAGATGACGAAGAGGAAGATGAGGTGGTGCCCAGTGACCAAGAGATGGACGAAGAGGAAGAAGACGACGAGGAGGAAGATGAGGAGGAGGAAGCCGAGGCTGACAGTGCAGATGCTGATGCGGATGGAGACGTAGAAATGGACGTTGGCACACTATTGGGTTCTCCGCGAATGCTGAAGATGACAGGCCCAACGCAGAAACCAAGTGTCGTTGTCACACCCGCACAGGACGGAAATTTAAAGAGCGTGGAGTCCAAGGAAATGGAAATGGAAGACGATGACGAAGAGCTCTCCGAGCTAGATTCGGAAGCCGAAGCAGAGGACGCAGAGGAAGACGCAGAAGGGGACGTGGACGATACGAATCAAGATGAGGAGAGTCGAAGCCCGGGTACAGGAAGTAGAGCCAGCACGCCCGACATCAGTAAGATGACAAAGAGGCAAAGGAGTAGACTAGATCAAGTAATGGCGGAGGGCGACTTTCTTCAACTGCCGATGGGTATGTCTCTATCTTCCCGCTACCCTAAGCTCTACCAACCTTCTCCCCTGCAGAACCGCAAACGAAAAAACATTTCACAGCCGAAGAACACGCCATGCGCCGCGCCGAAATGGCACGCCGTCGTAAGAACCTCAGCGAGAAGCGTAACGAAGAGGAAAAGGTATGCGCCCCAACTCCCCACCCCTTTTCCACCGCTCCCCTCTCTTTACCCCCCTTACCAACACATCCTCCAAAAACCACCCCAACTAACTCTCCCCACTCGCACAGATGGACACGATCAACCGCCTCCTCAAAAAACAAGCCCCCAAACGACGCGGCAAACTCTCCGCAGCCGAACTCAGTGCCAACGGCGCTGGCGCTGGTTCAGACGCCGACGCCACCCCGCCTGAGGTCGAAAAGGCGAATCCGGTCTTTGTGAAGTGGGTTAGTGATGCGAGGGGGTGTAGGCTTGGGGTGCCGGAGGAGTGGGTGGAGGCGGGGGTGCTTGTTTGAGTGGGGCTTGGTGTGTTTTGGGGAGGGGGCGGGAAGGAGGGTGGGATAACAAGGGAACAGCGGTGGGTATGGACCTTCACACCAACCACAGACCTGAAGTGATTAGGAGAGCCCTTAACCACCAAAACGAACGTCAGAGATGCTTATCTTGCTACCTACTCCTCCACTTCCGCGAAAACCATCAATCGCCACCAGAGCTCCCAAACCATGTGATCCGCTCGCTGCATGGGGTATCTATGCTCAAGGTACATCACGAGAACAAACCTATTCAAATTCGCACGGTTTCCGAGCCCTTCTTCATACCTAGCCATCCACCTCCCGAATCCCATCTCTGTCACTAGGGTGTGGAATGCTACGTCCTCACCCTCCGCTTTCTTTTATCGACTTCCCCTATTCCTCCACTTTACAGATATCGAGAAAGCCGTCATCCGAGCGCAAAAACAGCAAATAGCCCGGCCTCTACATCCCTCCTAGACACCAACTGACCCCATTTTCTTCATCATCTCCGACCCACCTCCTTCATCCCAGCCAAACATCCAACCGCGTGCCCCGGTCTTCCCTTCTCTCAAGTTAGTCCAGCTCCTTATCAACCTCCACCCCCAGATCCTCCTCCTCCATAAACTCCTTCCCCTGCAACCCCTCCGGCAAATACTCCTGCTTGCACTTCCCATCCCTAAACCTCGGGTTATACTTATATTCCGCCCCATACCCCATCTCCTTCATCAGCCTGGTTGGCGCATTCCGCAAATGCACCGGCACGGGCAAGCCCGCCATGCCCGGCTCTTGCAGTACCTGCTCTACATTCGCCATGCTTCGATAGACTCTTGTGCTCTTCCTGGCGTGACATAGCGCGACGACGCAATGCGCGAGGTTGATCTTGACCTCGGGCATGCCGATTTTTTCGCACGCAGTGTAGGTTGCCGTGGCGAGGGGGAGAAGGCTGTTGTCTGCGAGGCCTATGTCCTCGGAGGCGACAACGATGAGGCGGCGGGCGATGTAGAGAGGATCTTCGCCAGAGGCGAGCATGCGGGCGAGATAGTAGAGGGAGGCGGAGGGAGAGGAGCCACGGATTGATTTGTGGAGAGCGGAGATGGTGTCGTCTGTGGGGCGGCGAATCAGTTGGGGGTTGGTGGAGACGGGTAATCCTGCAGCTTCTGTGCATATTCTTGATAGGGGATTTGAAGGGTATGTGCGATAGTTTGAGATGGTGTACAAATGTGGTAGAGAAAAGGAGCGGCCATGAAGCCATGTATGTGAGTACGTGTTTCTATGAAGTACACAAGAATAGACAGGATCATTCCAGAAAATCACAGTTTGGCAAGAAAATTTAATATGACAAGCAAAACATTCATGGACTCATAAATCAAGAGGTACGAAACTTAAACGGATAGGGTTTACGACCTGAAAATGGCGTAACAATTGAAGCGTATGCGGGTTTAAGAAAAGAGACGAAAGTGACAAGTACAAACGGAGTAGAAAAAGTATCAAGCTTACAATGCTGGTCTCCAGCGCGATCATAGACCAGAGTCTTGGTCAGGGCCGATTTGATACTTTCTTTAGTTGCTGAGGGCCGGGTAGACAGGTTCATTGCAAGCTCCAGGAGATTCAGGGCTGTTCTTGCATCTCCGTCTGAGAAAGCAGCAAGGTATTTGATGAGATCGTCGTCAACTAGCGAAGAAGGACTGTAATTAGGGCCTTCGACTTCGAGGGCATGCTGAAGTATAGAGACAAGGTCGGCACCTATAAGCTTCTGCAAGGTGAACGTCCGGCATCTGGATAGAAGCGCATTTTGGACCTTGAAGGATGGATTCTCCGTCGTGGCCCCTATCAACGTGATCTGTCCACTCTCTACGGGCCCCAGAAAGACGTCTTGCTGACTTTTCGAAAACCTATGGATCTCATCGCAGAATATTATCGTCTTCCTCCCAGTCAAGCCAAGCTCTCCTCTTGCTTCTGCGAAGATCTTCTTACACTCTGCAACCCCAGAGCTTGTGCTATTAATTTCCACAAAACGGCTGCCGACCATATTCGCGATTACTCGTGCAATAGTAGTCTTGCCCGTTCCAGCTCCTCCCCATAGTATCATTGATGGTGTCCTGTCCGTTTCAATAAGTCCTCGAAGAACACCATCAGGCCCAACAAGCTCTTGTCCATATACGTCGTCAAGAGACCGAGGTCGCATTCGTTCAGCAAGAGGAGCCGCTTTTTGAAACGCTGTAGAGGGTTTTATTCGCTTTGCGGGTGGTTCTCCTTCAAGACTTGTGCTTTGCTCCGTGCCAGCAGGACGCGATGTGCCATCTTGCAGATCGATTGCTTGGCGTTTGATTCCGGGTTGAGTAATGTGTGAAGCGCTTATGCCATGAATAGATAGTTCTTTGGAAGTACTTTGAGGCGCTCTAGCATTCGTTGTAGCTGATGGAACAGCCTTTTTGGTCGAAGCTGTCTTGAAGAAGCTGGCCACCGGTGTGGAACTCCCATCTTGATTTGATTGGGCAGGGGACGAAGGTGGGTCAATAAAGGCTTCGCATCCTGAATCAATGTGATTGTTTATCTTTGCCTCTTTCACGGGTTTGCCGCATATTGGACAGTCGACCATGTTGATTGAGGAAGAGCATGTTGGGTTGGCGCAAGGGCATTTGAGAGACGCGTTCATGCGCGGTGTTACCGTGTCTAAATCCGAAAGATAGTTCTCTGTTTATGTTGCTGATGCACGAGAGATCGAAACATCGAAACCTCGAGCGTATTCGAAAGATCAGAAAGTTTCTACAAGTTGATTTGCAGTAAATTGCGTGGAGCTTCATGAGTAGCTTCTACTTCATCAGGTCCCACTTATGGCACGAGTTCAATGGCGTTTTCGTTTCAAATCTATAACTGTACGGGATTAATATAGATCCGATCCAAATTATGCTGTCGAATCAATAGTTACAGAAAATGGGAATCAGGTCCTTCTTCCTCCAAAGCTCCGTAGCTATCCACCGGAGGTGGTCTACCCAAGCCTACGAGCGAAATCACGAAACCATCTTCGTCATTCAATTGGATATGGATGCGGATGATTGCACACTCGCAGCATGCCCGTTCATTAGCAACGGCATGGAAACTGCTGCATCAGGGGGCGATGATGCTTCCATGATGGTGGCCAGTATAAAATTGACCACTTCCATCGTTGACATATTACCCCCTTGATCTGGTGTGCCTTTATTCCGCTGCTGCAGTACTTCCAACGCCCGGTCCATTACCTTTTCGAGTCCTCTGCAGCCCCCATGGCGTTCTAGAATCGCGGCAGCTGCCCGCAAAGTAGCTGAAGGATTAACTTTTCCTTTACCAGCAAGATCATCGGCAGAACCATGTACTGTCTGGAACTCGCTAAGGCAGTGCATATCAGGATGAAGATAGATATTTTCAGTGCATCTAGCCTCTTGAGCGCCCTGTCCAAACATGTTGAGAAGGATAACATGCATGATGTCTGCCCACTCGTTGCCAGCAATCATTAAGTGACGTCCTCGAAGGCCGAATGCAAGCAGGTTCCTATTGGCAGTGTCGGGTTGGACAAATTCGATTCTGATGCCATGCTCTTTCGACCAGTCCTTCGCCCAGGCGCTAAAGACACCATCAAAGAGATGGAACTTGTAGACCATAGATACGGACTCGATACCACGATCGCCCCATACTTGGCGCGCGCGCATGATAGAGTAGGAAATAATACGGCTAAATATTTCCTTTCTGAATTCGCAGGTACGAGAAACCTTTTCCCCGGCCACGTCATGCTCATTAGCACCAGTGTAAAAGCCTTGAGCTTGATCGCGGATGAGAAGCAGGGAGTTAGGTCCTTGGCTGAACTGCTCGATTTTAATAGCTTCGAGGTGTTGGCGAACTAGATAAAGCGATTGAGCGTTGATTGCCGTTCTGAAAATCACTCGAGTGCCCTTAGAAGCTTCTTCCTTGCAGAATGTCTCGTAGTGCGACACGTCCTGAAAGGTCTCGTCGGATATAGCCTTCTGATCATCATATTCTCCAAGCAGTGAGAAGTAAGAGTGATAGGTTCTGGGCGAACAGTAAAGCTCAATGGGTACCGAATAAAGATCTGAAAGTCGATTCATAACTAATGTAAAAACATCTGCCAGCTCTGCGCCAGTGCCTCTACCAATGGCCAAGCCCACTCTCAAGCGATTCAGTCCATTCATGTTCAGGTTCTTTGGTTGAAGGATAACGCTTCCAAGGAAATCTTGATTAGGACGTAAGTAGAGTTTGAGTGCTCAAACAGGGTTGCACGGAGAGTAGCTGACGAAGAGAAAATGTGGAGGCCCAGTACCTATTGTATTGTACCAGAGTGAGTCGCTTCCACCATGCAAAGCTACCGAAATACGTGGTACCTGACTTCCAACTTTTGCTGGTAATGACGGTTCACGAGAATACCTACAATGGTATTGTGGTGATGGTCATGCAGGCTGCATGCATGATGCAGAAGTGCGCTTGAATTGGTTGCTTCCCATCAACGCGATTTAACCACAGCGAATTAGAAGAAGGAGAGAAAGAACCGCTCAAGTGCTAGAAAATGCTTTTGCCAATAGTACGGGAAATAGATACTCCATCCAGCCAGTATTGTGCTGTTCCTGTTCGTTTCTTAAGCTCATACGGTTTTGTCAAGCGAGAGTCCACTACTAGAGTGACACGAAGATACAGAAGGCATGCGAAGAAGCCGCATCTTCTCGGATCGTTTTCCAAAAGGAGTAGGAGAGGACGAAGTTTTGAGAGTGCCAAAATGCAGTGACGGAGAACTTGGTCGAGGATAATTTATCGTACTTCAAATTACAACAGGCTCGTGCACAGCTCAGGACGTAACTTGGGGTATCCCCACCAAAAATATTCAGGATGGAGGTGGATGAAAGCTTTGATAGGAAGAAAATAGTCCGACTGTGACTCGGGCGGATACGGATGGCCTAGCCGCATATGGGCAGCACGCATTGATATTCCAAGAGTTTTTTACAGTCCAGGTTGAGACAAGTCAAATCCAAATCTGCTCATCAATTGGCATGCTGCAACTGTTCCAGCTTTGCAGAACGCGATCCTTCTCTTCCTGTCCTTCTGCCGTACCTTGTACGTTGTTCCGCCGAGCCATGTCTGCAACTTCGGCGAGGAGTGACCCTTTTCGGCCGGCCAAAAGAGTAGCTGGGCACAAACAAGATGTCTGGTATGCTAAGCCGGATGTCTTTGAGGCTAATTGTTAGCTAATGCTTCAACCAACCAGGACCATGGTCAATGAAGCAGCAGCGGCATCTCCGGTACAACCAATTGTAAACATGGGCCAAGGTTTCTTGTGAGTATGTCACCTTCCAAGAATGAGATCGAGAAGATACATTAAGATCCTTTAGTGGCTACAATCCACCGAAGTTTGTAATCGATGCAGCCAAGGAAGCTCTGAATAAAGTTGAATGCAACCAGTATTCTCCTACACAGGCACGGAGACCTACCTGTGGTACATTGTAATTCTGACTAACTCAAGCAAAGGGTCGGCTCAGGCTAAGGAAAGCATTAGCTGATGCCTACTCTCCGTTCTTCGGCAGAAAGATCAATCCAGACACAGAGGTAACCATCACTAGTGGCGCCAACGAAGGCATTCTTAGCGCCTTTATGGGCTTTGTTGAACAAGGGGACGAAGTTATCGTCTTCGAACCGTTCTTTGATCAGTGAGGATAGTCATCGGACGTGCCATGTGTCGATGCTAAACCTTGAAACATAGGTACATTTCAAATATTGAAATGGCTGGTGGTACCTGCAGATATCTACCACTTCAGCCACCCAAGTATGGAGCTTCAAAAACATCATCTGCTGCTGATTGGACAATCAACATGGCTGAACTGGAGAATCTCATCAATCCTAAGACAAGGATGATAGTGAGGCTTAACCCGCACAATGAACAAGTACATTTTACTAAGTGAAGGGCATAGATGCTTAATTCTCCGTAGGCTAAACACCTATCGCCGTTTTTACACCCCGCTTATAAACTTCAGACACAATCCCGTAGGCAAAGTCTTTTCCAAAGAAGAACTTCAAGCCATTGGCGATCTTTGTGTGAAGCACAACATCCTTATCCTCTCTGACGAAGTATGCTCAAACCTTCCAAAATACTAAAGCTTTAGGGCACCCAACTCATACTCTGTCCAGGTCTACGACCGCCTTTACTACGTTCCCTTTACCCGTATAGCCACCCTCTCTCCTGAGATTGCCAAGCTCACTATCACGGTCGGTTCTGTCGGCAAGAATTTCTACGCTACCGGATGGCGAATTGGCTATCTAATTGGTCCCGAACATCTGATTAAATATGTATCTGCTGCCCATCTTCGAATATGCTATAGTAGCGTAAGTCCCTTGCAGGAAGCCGCTGCTGTAGGGTTTGAGCAGGCAGATAAGATGGGGTTCTGGGAGGAAAGCAAGAAGGAAATGCAAGGGAAAATGAAAAGGTTTAACGAGGTCTTTGATGAGCTTGGTCTACCTGTGAGCGACCTCTAGCGAAAGGCGGAGTGAAACTGCTCGCTGGCAGCTAATATTCTTTTATCAGTATTCCGACCCCGAAGGTGGATACTTCGTTCTGGTGAACATGACCAAAGTCCAGCTCCCCAAAGACTACAGCTATCCTCCACACGTCGCCGAACGACCACGCGACTTTAAGCTCAGCTGGTTCCTGATTATGGAACTGGGCGTTGCGGCTATACCTCCCACAGAATTCTATACGGCCCAAAATGCGCATTTGGCGGAGAACTGGCTCAGGTTTGCCTTTTGTAAGAACGATGATGTACTGGAAAGCGCGAAAGAGAGATTGAGAGGGTTGAAGAAGTACATGAAGGACTGAAGACGAACTTGTAGGTCCTTGCAGCTTAGGTGTACTAGAGATTTAGACTACAGAATTACGCAGGCTAGACTACGTTTGGGGCGACCCTGACCATTCGCTATCAATTACATCTATTTGGAGAACACTTTGTAATATTTGAACCCCTTTCCAAGCACCCTTGATCATTGAGGAGACTACAGCTCCTGTATCTCTACCGATACCATTCACATCCATCAAGCTAATAACTCTAAGAAATAACTCTCAGACCCAGGCTAGGAGTCACCTGTGCATGCACGCCTGCGCCAAACTCAGAATCGCTTGCATCGCTGCTTGAGGGGTCGCTTCCCGGGGCTGAGCTTGCAAAATTCAAAGCTTCCAAAACTAGTGGCAAGAGATAGACATGTGCGCCTGAGGCTGAGGGGCTTGGACTCCGTCTGGGTCAGTCTAAACTGACAAGGTGTCTTTATGTCGGAAAGAAAGAAGCTCTTCTAACATGTGGAGACCTGCGGGCCTGATTTTGTTGCCAGTTTCCGGGAAGTGAACCGGGACTGTCGTCTTGGGACTGAAACAGTGTCGTCCATGTCTGAAACATCCATGTTGAGTCTGGGATTATGCCTCGCGAGCTGTTCTGAGTGACGGGAATTGTGGGATGCATCAGTGAAGAGGAGTAATTTCGCGAACTAATTATCTGAAGGGCGAAAGCGAGCCGTTGCAATTATTTCCTTCCAATTGACGCGTCGTCCTGATCGACAGGCAGCTCCCGGCTTAGCCAGAACGTTGAAATATGGCCAATCCCAATATCTCGTACAGCTATATCAGTCCATTATTTGGAGGGGAATGGCGAGACTTGAAAATGTCTGGCATGTTCTACATGTTATCTTCCCCAAACGCCCTCGATTTCTTGCTCACTGAGGACACTGGTTCGGAAAAATAAGAGCAATACTTAAACCAGAACCAAACATCATTCGAAACTTCTATGGCAATCGAGCAGCACTCGTAGGAGCTATACAGTGCCTCGAAATGTATAGCCACCTCAAAGGTGTCTCTGCGGTGATCGAAAAGGACTTTCAAACCTTCACTCTTCGCACACAAACGGTCATGAACCGCATTCATGCTCTTCCGTATCCAGACCTGGAAGACGCCCGCTCTTGTGCCGTGCTCACAACACTCAAGAGGACAATATCATACTGAGAGTCGTATCTTTCGATCCCCAACGATTCGGCGATGTGGCGATCTCGAGTGTCTTCGGTGCAGGATCGTCTGAAAGAGCAAACTAACAAGGGGGAGATCTATACACCAATGCTGTCTCTAGTTTCAAGCCTTGTTGATCTTGTAGAATATTTGATTGGGATTTTTGCAATTTGACATCTTGTTGACTTAGTATTCTTTCCACTATGCATTCGTTTCACTTGACACCTCTTCTCCGATATCACTTCTCGTACTGTCTTCGATATCAAATCTCTTGATTCATGGCTATCACCCTTATGATTATACAAGACTTAAGATAATCACTTTACTTTTAAGGCAATTTATACCTCACCAAGTTTACGAAGCCTTGTATTCCAGCATCCCGCCTCGATTAAGGCCTCGCGCGTTGAAGACGCTTGATTAATTGCCTGATAAACGATACACAGCATTTCACATACGAAGTGTCGGTCACAAGGCAAAAATTGAGACTAAGGTTATGAGACGGAGTATTTAACGATGCTTCTGCATTCTTGTTTTGGAATGTAATCTCAAGCCGTTTCTCAACGGCCACAAGTATTTCCGTCATCCTGCTCATAATCTTGAACACAATTAGCATGTTTATGTTTCCGATGTCTCCCAATCTTGATTGTTACTCCCAAAAAACGTACCATGCTTAATATTCTTCCAACAAATCTCGGCTTTCAAACCGGTCTGTAAGCAATAGAGTCACGCTCTTTAACGCACTTCTTCCTTTAACATCAACTTCACCCTTTTCACTATAACAACAAAAGAACCATTGCTTCGACCACTTTTATCCTCGCAGAAGCTCAGGCCAACTTTCACCCCCCCCCACTTAATATATTTCAAAAGTCTGTAATTCCCCCTCCGCAGAAACCCACGCTTCACACTGTGTACTGGTTGAAACACGCAAGTTCTTCGCTCACTGACAGGAAAAAACATATAGAGTCCTTACGAGTAAGCCCGAAAGCGTAAGGGATAGGACTGAAGTCTGTAAAAGTGAGTCGAAAGCTAACTTTCAAACCCGAAAAGCCAACCCTGCCCCTCCTCTCCTTCCCCTTCTCCCCCCCCCAAACATCACCAAAGTCTCCCACGTCCTCCTCTCCTTTACTCCCCTGTCAGAACTCCCACTATTATGCCCCCCCCCCCGCCTCGCCAAGTACCCCACCACAACCCTCCTGAAACCCGCTGATATCTTGCCGAAATCCTTCAATCTCGTAGCGTTGACAGGTTAATACTTTCTGGACGAGGAAAGTAGAAGAGAGGAAGAATAGTGGTGAGGGTTCGAAGATGTTTGGGGGATTATAAAGGGGTGTGATTGGAGAGGGGGTTGGGTTGGGAATAGTGTGTTAACGAGGGCGAAAGAAGGAGTAAAGAACATGGGGTGGAGAAGGGGTTTGGAAGAGGGAGTGGGTTGGAGGTTGTGGGTTGTGGGTTGAATTTTTTGGTTAGGGAGGGAGGGTGATGTGTGTATCCATAAAATTTCTAAACGCTCAAGACACTAAACCGTTATTTCATGTGCATGATTGCGAGCATTTAAGATCAAACACTCATTCCAACAAACTTATTCTACTCTACCGATATAGAAAAATCTTCTCACGAGTTGAAATCATTCTTACTCTTGTATGAAGGCATATCTCTACCTCGCTATTGACCATAATCATAGACTTGTACATATCGTTGCACTTTCTGCCGCATTATTTGTCATTATAGAAAAGTCATGAGACTCAAACAATAAATTAAAACTATTCATGAACTTCTTCTGATTGTGTATGTAGAAAACTATTAACTTTAATCACGAAAAATACACAAATCTGAAAGTCATCTTGAGACTTGAACATTTCTTCTTCTAGCAATCCCTCAAGTTATATGGCTTATACTCATGCACTTTCCCCATCTTACCACTTGCTCACGTGGAGAACCCTCGAGATAAGTCTCAGAATGTATCTGTACATGTAGATGCGTTTTCCGATTCACCACCTCTTACCTCAGAGAAACTGTTTCTAACATCTCACAAATCTCACACAATCTCACGCACGTTCTCCAATTGCCTACCAAGATAAGCGGAGAAAATCATCGATTTGCTATGCTAATTTTGTCTCCTAACATCGCTATCTCGCCGCGTGTCCAATCGGCCAATCGGAAAATCATCAAAAAAATCGTCAAAAATTCCCCTTTTCTCCAAAAATCAAGCATTTCACATGAGATCGCACATTACGCCATTCCCCACGCCACCGCCGGAGACAACAAGGTTCTTATAGGTCCAATCGAACTTTTTGTTCTTCCCCTTCTCGCCTTTCTGATCTCCGCCCTGGCCCATCACCAGAGCGTCGAAATTGTCACAGGACGAGACCGAGGAGGTCGGGGATGACGTGCCGGGGACGCTGGCGCGCGGAGAGGCGGCGTGAGAATTGGGATAGGTGGCGTGAAACTGAGCACGACGAGAGGCGCCATCTCCGCGGCCGTTATGAGCAGCGCGAGCCTCGGCTGGGGAGCCGGAGACGCTGCCGGTAGGAGAGCCAGAGCGCGGAGAATCGACCAAAGTGGTGCCAGAGATAGAGGCCGAAATGCGGGTATTCTGATTATTCGACATTTTTGAGGATATCAATGAATGTGTGGTAATATGCTGTACCATCCCATGTTAGAAAAACATGATCTGGCAGAGAAATAGAGCTTTTCGGTGAAGGATCCCAAGGGATAAAAGGTTTAACAGGCCAGAAAGGTAGAACGCTTACCAGATTGCTAACAAGCACAGAAAACTAAAGAAAACCGGTCAAAGGCGTGGATATTGATTCAAAGAAATGCTGTTGAAGGTTGTAGCTTTATCTTAGATAGAGCTGTGAAAAGAGCTACCAGAGCTCTTTGAATAACTTTGTAGAGATAAAGCTGTCACAACTGATAGAGGCTGATGGTTGTACGATGTCAATCTTAGAGGATGTTCCAGTTGACTTCGATCAAGGACAAAAAGACAAACAGTGTCTACAGCATAGTCAGAATGGCAAATTCGATTCTGTTGAACGCGGGGTTTCAGACCACCCTAAGTGATGCTCCTTCAGATGGAACAGTACGTCAGAACCGTCGAGAAGTGCTAAGAATGTAAAGAGCAACTGGTCTAAGGCGCGGTTGTGGTAGTCTTGAACACTTGAGTGTACGTGATCCGAGCTGCCAGAGCTCGCTGGATGATGTAAGGAAGATGCCGTGGGCTGGACAAGATTCTTATTAGCAAGATTGTTGAAAGTGGACGGAGGTAAGATTAAGGACATCAATAGCGATTCAGATACCGTGAGAATGGACAAGTCGAACACGGGGTAATGCTCAAAGGTGCAAAGAACGTAGGATAGTAGGTTAATGGCACGGTGCTTACCTAGGAAACCGTTCTACAAAGCTTGCAGCCGTAGAATGGTCGATAAGATGCAGTAGAGCTACCAGAGCTCTTCGAACATGTGTAAGGAGAAGCTGTATGCTAGATTTTGTATTTGTTAGTAAAGATGTTGTCCTTCGAAGATGTTGAAAGTGAGCGGAAGTGAGGCCAAGAATGTGAACAGTGAGCAAGATATATCAATAACGGGCAACAAGGTGCGGGGTACAGGAATAGCCCTGAGTGTAGTTCCTACAATGGACAAGACCTCAACCTTCAGTATCGTGAAGCTGACATGGATGAGCGTGCAAAGGTCATGACAGAAGTTACATTCTTGAGGGGCTTGCAGAGTGTAACGCACCTGGTGTAATAGATGTTCAAGTGCTTGAGCACTGCTGAGCAAGCACAGGGCTCGGACGTTGAAAGCAAGGAAGGTGTGGTGGAATGAGTTGAAGATGTAGAAAGTAAAGGAAGATGAAGCCGCAACCTAAGGGGACTGTCAAGAGGCGGCAGTGGAATAACATTAGGCCGACTTCTTAGGGTTCTACCATTGCCTTTCCACTGAACGTCTGTCACAAGAGAACAAGACAGTGGCCACGGCAATGGCCAGTCAACGACTGTGTACATAGGAGCAAGAAGAGTTAGAGGCAGATTCCGAACAGCGAAGGGACACCGTTCTGAAGTCCACAAGACCAATGCGACTCAGGTAATGTAATCGTGGAAAAGGCATGACCAGTACGGCATACATAGACCACAGCTACGACGGCGGTCTTATGTATCCTTGGTTGCAGCCACACATATGGAGCCCTCTAAGTGTTTTAACAAGTCCAACATCATGCATCAAGCTTACGGAGATCTTCCAGTGCACAAACGCAACGAACTTAGATTAACGAAAAGATCAGCAAATAATGGATTTTTCAAACGCCAGTGATTGACGTCCATGTTCGTGAATATTACCGAAAGACGTGGAACCTTGAATGTTGTTAATAGTAGTGACGAATACCATGAGAGTCCAGTGGTGCGTTCTTTTGAAGTCATTATGCAGTCGTCTGTGGACCGACTCTTATGACAAGGAAGAAAGTAACGAGTTAAAAGTAGAGAACAACGTCGTTGGTGGCAGAAAATTGCAAAATTCTCCGTGGCGATGACAACAGTCTTGAGCGGTACAACTCTCTCATGCATACCTTAGGTCCAATGGTCAATCATAGACTGAGAAGGACGCTCTCCATCGAGTATTGTACAAGGATCACTATTCAAGTGCATCGAAAACTCTTGGTAGATGGGGCAGAACCAGCTTATCGGGCAATGCGCAGAATGTCATTCGTCGTCTGGGCTATTACTAAAACCTACTTATAGTAATCCTGGCTCGAAGTTACCCCGGGCGTTGGTGGAAGAGCCCCTGGCATCGGTGGCATCTGGTAAGATGATGCTCTGGATGTTGACGGTTGGGTTCTTCGCGGTTGCGCAGCTAACGAACGTGTGGCACTATCGTTTGCCCGATCATCTACCTGGTCGCTAAATGTTGGGCCCAGTGGCTGCCTCGGGTGAGAGCTCTTGATGGCACTGATTTTGGCTGTATGAGAAGATTTTCTTGATTGCTGTTGCCTGAGGCGTTCCTCGGTGTCTCGTAAGCGTGCTTCTAGAGCTTCGAGCTCCTGGTTTTGTGAATCAACTGCCTGTTTTCTGACACTTGTCAACACTTTGCTGTGAAGGCTCTTACGTAGTACTTCGAAAGGATAAAGATCCGAAACATACTTTTGCTCGACTGATTGGACAAGGCCTTTCAGATTCCGGTCGACGTTGCTGTCTATAGAGAAGGCATCATTGAGAGCAGCGGAGAAATTACGCGCAATAGTACTGTGAGAATTGTCTCAGCTGAAGCATATAGCTTTGCAAGTAGAGCCATACGATTGGGGTCGACCATTGGACTTCCGCGGCCCTTCCTTGTCAGACATAGCGTTTCCCGATATGAAGGGAATAGCTTAACAACGTTGGGCTATCCAATTCAGAGCATACAAAGTTGACGTGTTTTTGGACTCATCTGTATATAGTTACACGGTAATGATGTTGGAGGAAAGGGATTAGAAGGTATTGCCTTCAAACTTCACGAGGTTGTTAGGGGCAGTAGCATGAGGGAGGAGAAAGGGAGGTCAAGAATGACGATCCTATCAAGGGTTCGCGGGGTTGCAGGGATGCCTAGTAGGCTTTAATGCTCGTTCCTCGCTTATCTTGTGTCATATATTTAACACTCTTCGCAAGCTCCCAACAGCTGTCCAGAGAACGCAGAAAGAAGGGCGCGGGAACTTCGGGGCATCACTTTGGACTGGTTCAGATTGGAGACACGCCTGAGTCGCTACTTCCCGAGGATCTTTCATTGTGGCTCCGATCCTAGCATCAACCAGACGGAAAAGTTCGTACGACAATTGGGTCGGCGTAGCATGGGACATGACCTCAGTCTGTGTGCATTCTCCGCTGGAAACATTGTTGCTATTCCAAACACTACAGCCATATGCCGGGAATCCACCATCTTTCGAAAAGGTGTCGAGCGAGCTTAAGAACAATGAGATACTTCGAGATAGGGACTCTTCCGACAATGGCCGCCTTGAGCCAGAATCCCTCAGAGAGTTATACCTGCGTATCTTGAGGGAGGAGGTAAAGCTAGAGGTTACTGGGACCGAAAATGCTGGGTCTGACATGAAGAGCCAACACAACTCCCGCAAACGAAAGATATCAAGGCCACCGTTGGAGACCGAGAGCGATGCGCCACAGTACAGCTACTTGTTACCACGTGCGACTAAGCGCCTTTACTTCCGCTATAGAGATCATGCAGTCAAGGCCATTGAAGAGCAAGAGCGAAAGTATCGTCTGGTTCAAAGGGATATCCAGGAGATAACTCGAGGAGAATGGGATGCGCGATTACAGCATCAAGAAATTGCGAACAAGAGAGATCCGAAGCGACCTTCGTCAATCCAAACATTGCTACGCAGTGATGAGCCTGCGGAAGAAAAGCCACGAGTCGGCGAAACTCATACTGCTTCAAAGAGTCCAGTACAACAATCCATTACTGCAACTCTCCCTGAAGCTTCGAACCCAAGCTCGTCAGAGAACGTACTGGTCCAGCAGCCTACAAAAGAAGCCAATGGCCAGGGGAGTATCACCGTGCGTCAAGACGCAGTGGCCGTGAGTGATGTTCCGCCGCAATCACAAGAAAGCGTAAGCGTTGAAGCTACGCTTCACAATGCGCCGCCAGTATCGGCGCCAGAGGCGCAGCGGGCTCCTAGCATCGCTCAGGATTCTAGGTCTATCTCGCAGCCCACTTTACCACAAAGTGCTAGGCTCCCTCCGCCGACACCCCAATATGCGAGCTCTGGGTACTCGTTGGGATCACCGAAAGCGGAAAACCCCAGATTATCACATTCTACAGGCCAGCCGAGAACAGGGGTTATGCCAATTCCAAGCCCACGCATCGCTCACCCACCAATGACTCTCCCTGATCCATCTGCGTCACCCATAATACTACCGCCTCCACCTGGCATGCTTCGGTCATCTGGATCTCCTAATGGACCTTTGGATGCCCTTGCTGATATGGCAGGCCAGCACAGGTCAAGTCCTACATTATCTATACCGCGGCCTGCTCAGTCTCATGGAGTTCAGCCACATCCAGTACAACTGCCGCAACCGCGAAATTATGCGCAGCGTGCATACCCATACTATGACAGCCAATCACCATATCCAGTAGCTTACCATCCCTACGGTCAGAATGCATTACCTCCCTACCACACCCCGAATCATGGGATTGTACCTGGTTATCGTGCCGCTGGCCCAAATCCTGGCCAAGGTCCTCATTTTGGCAATCATTCGCAGTATCAGTCTCCTCTACCGCCTTACTACCCGCTATATAACCAAAGCCCTCCATACTATCAGCCAACACCAGGCCAAGCCCCGTACAGCCAGAACCCGCCCCTTATATTGCCCGATCAGCGGACGCCTATTGTAACGCCCATTGGAAGACAACGGCCGCCCAGGCCGTCTCCGATCAATACCTCTGCTTCTTCAACGAAATGGAAGGACATTGAGATTCCTGGATCTGTAAGATCTGAGGTGGCCCGGCCTGGTCCTGACGAAATCAGTCCCATCAGCGAAAGAGCTCCTTCGCCCGCTTTGGAAATCTCGAAAATTCCAAGCAAAGCTACCAAAGGAAAGGAAGGTAAAAAGGATGCTAAAAAAGAGTCTTTGGGGAAAAAGTCTCAAATTGGGGGATCTCAACAAGGACGAGCGGCCAGTACCGCCTCTTCCGCCGTCGCCGGCTCCCTTCGCACCCGAACCAGATCTCAATCTATCGCCTCCCCTGCCGACGAGCTGTCCCTCGATACGACCCCAGCCCCTTCGCGAAAAGTAAAACCAGAACCCCCTGCAACCCCTGCCCGGGATGATGACACCTCTATTACCGAAACCACCGCGGACGAAGGAGGACGTGGCTCCCGTAAATCCACACGCCGCCGACGCGAAACCCTACGCGGGCTGGAATCGATGACTGAACTCACGCGCAGCACGAGCGCGAAACACGGCAATCGCCCCTCTGTGCTTGACGAACCTACCGCCCAACCGCAGTCATCGACAAGACCAAACCAAGTTCTCGGCTCCCGCAACTTTCCCCGCACCTCTGCAACCATCATGAACGATATCACGGGCCACAAACTCGCCTCCATGTTTGCCAAACCCTTGACTGAGCGTGAAGCTCCTGGCTACAAGGACCTAATCTACCGCTCTCAGGATCTCAAAAGCATCAAATCAGCTATCGCGGCTGGCGCGAGGGCTGTGGCCAACGCCGCGGAGAATGCCAGCACGTCTGCGATCGGGGATACCGGGAGCCCTGGAACCGCCGGCACAACCCCTATGACGAAGACGACATCCTCTTCTACCCTCTGGCTGCCCGCCCGCGATGACGTGGTACCGCCAAAAGGCATAGTCAACTCCGCCCAGCTCGAGAAGGAACTTATGCGCATGTTCGCCAACGCCGTCATGTTCAACCCGGACCCCAAACGGGGCGTCGGTCCCGCCTTCCGCACACGTTCCAAGATTTCCAAAACTCAACAAGGCCAAATGGGTGCTGATAATGACGCAGCTGGGGTTGGGGAGGAGCCGGAAGAAGGTGGGGTCGTGCATGATGCGAGGGAGATGTGCCGGGAGGTGGAGAGAAGAGTCGCGGAGTGGAGGGCAGCGGAGATGAAGGGAAGGAGGAGGGAGGAGGGGGCGGAGGCGGATGAGTTGGCGGTGGAGGAAGAGGAGGGAGGGGCGAAGAAGAGAAGACGGTGATTGGGGCGCCGGAGCGGCGAGGTTGTTGAGATAGCAGTATAAAGTTGTGTGATGACAATTTTCCCCGGGCTTATGTAGGAGAATCTCGTGCACAAGAACGCAATACTAATAAGGTACTTTAATCAAGAGCCTCATGAACACCTTAAGCGAGAAAGCTCCCAGCTCCCCGCTCCCGAGTCCCCGCAATGAGGACTTCTAATCCATACTCCACATTCCCTCCAACGTGCTTTACACAAGCTTCGCCTCATCATAAAGATACTGATCATCGCAAAACATGCCCAAGCTCAATCCGGCATCCCTGTACCGCCCAAGAACCTCACGCTACCCCCTCCTACGACGAACTTTCTGCGTCAGCTCAAAGCGGCGCGCAGGAGAAGTACGAATCGTCGAGGTGGGCCCGCGTGATGGCTTGCAGAATGAGAAGAATTCGATACCCTTACAGACGAAGATTGAGCTCATACGGCGACTGGCAAACACGGGGGTGAGGAATATTGAGGCGGGGAGTTTTGTGGCGCCGAAGTGGGTCCCCCAGGTATGTGGTGTCCCTTGGGATGAAGTGGTGGTTGTGAACATGGGAGGATGCTGCTACGGGGTGAATACAATGATGGATTGATTGGCTAAGGGTAGTTTGTATGGAATCTAGATGGCCAATTCGGCAGAAGTACTCAACCACCTCCTCGGCCACCCTCCCTCTTCCCCGCACTCCATTGCATACAATTTTCTTGTTCCTAACCTCAAAGGCCTCGAAAATTTCCTCAGAACAGCAGACGATACGGCAAAAACATCAGACAAAGGCGAGAACGCCCCCATCACATCGCCTGAAGATCCGAATGCCCCTCCTACACCTCCTCCATCGCCAAATCCAGAAGACGAAGAGCCGGCACCCATAACATCGACGCAGGATCCGAATGAGATGCCTTCCGATATGTCTGGAAAGGACGATCCGGTCCAGCCAGCAAAGTCTGCAGCAGCGAGGGATTCCATGGAGATATCCCTCTTCACCGCGGCAACAGAAGCGTTCTCAAAAACAAACACTAATTGCACTATTGCGGAATCACTCGAACGCTGTAAGCCCATTGTCTCATTAGCGAAATCCCGAAATATCCGAGTCAGGGGCTATGTTTCTGTTGCGCTCGGCTGTCCTTACGAAGGGCCTGATGTTTCTCCGAGTAAAGTGGCTGAAATAACAGCGACGTTGCTCGAAATGGGCGCGGATGAGGTCTCGGTGGCTGATACTACGGGCATGGGTACTGCGCCCCGTACCCAAGAGCTCCTGAAGGCGTTATCCGCAGCTGGAATCTCCCCCAAAGATCTCGCACTCCATTTCCACGACACCTATGGCCAGGCGTTGGTAAACACTGTGGTTGGTCTTGAACACGGTATCAGGACCTTTGATAGTAGTGTTGGAGGTTTAGGGGGATGTCCGTATTCCGTGGGGGCGACGGGGAATGTGGCCACGGAGGATTTGATATATTGTTTGCATAGTCTGGGGGCGACAACGGGGGTGGATATGGAGAAAATGGCGGAGATCGGGAGTTGGATTTCGGGGGAGCTAGGGAGAGAGACCGATTCGAGGGTGGGAAAGGCAGTGTTGGCGAGACTTGCAAAGGGGCAATAAGACGATGCTTCTCCTTCGGTGTGGAGTCTGAGGTACGTTTGCGGGTTGCGAATTGAGAACGACTGGTATTAGCCCCAAAAATCTTGCAATGTTGAGTTTTGGCGTCGGTATGCCTCTGGATCTCTTGGCCGCGGATGAGGACGGGCGATTTACTTGGTCGTCGATCGAACTCATATTGAGTATCCTCCGGGAACAGAAAACATTCGAGGCTGTCACAATTTGTCCTGGGGCTTAGGTTGAAACAAAACGCTCCATGCAATCCGGTAAAAGTTTGGATTGGATTAAGTCGGCGGATGTTGTTAGTAAGTGTTGGGCCAGGAAGGTACGAAGCTAAGACCAGGGATGTTAGACATAGCCAGTGAGTCTAGCAAGCACCAGGAAGAACCGAAGATCGGCCCAATTCCTGCATCTTGACTCCAGCAGGATAAGAATCGTAGGCTTTCATCCTACTCAACCTTTGCCCGTCTCCACAACGATAAACCTCCCCATCTTCTTCGACGCCTGCCCCAGCGGATCCCACCGTCCCTCTACAAATTCTTCCGCCGCATTAACCCCTTCCTCAACCCTCCCCCTAATCCTCCCCCGCTTCCCCACAACCTCTTCCTTCTCAAATTCCCCCTTCAACTCTTCCATCCCGATTTCTCCCTCCTGTTCCGCATCCCGTGTCTCATCCCGAATGGCTCGTAACGGCTCCACGCCCTCCGTATCAACCTCCTGAATCGCGCGTACGAATTGAAGCTGCGATTCGAGGTCCACGATCATGTTTGCTTCTTCGGCGTCGGAGGAGGGAAGAGGGAGCGCGGAGAGGCGGAGGAGATGGTGGAGTTGTTTGCGTGTGATGTTTGAGGAGGTCGGGATAGTTTGGGATGGAGAGGGGAAGAGGGATTTTGTGGACCAGGAAGGGTTAGAGAGAAGGGTTGTGAAGTCGGCAGGGTTGTCGAGGGTCGGCGGTGGAGAGGAGGGTTTAGAAGAGGGGCTTTGAGGATGTGGAGTATGTTGGAGGCGTCGCTGGATCGAGATGGGGCATTTTCGCGTGAGAGTTGCTCTCCGCATGAGATGCATCGTTTTAAACAATTTCCGTAGATTCTAATATAACGTTTGTGCTTCCAAAGGCATGGGGGGTTGTTTTCCGTGAGGTGTAAAATTTGCCCGCTGTCCCTTCTCAGCTGTTACCCGGCGTTCAAAACCTTCGACTTCGATCGGAAGTGGTTACTGGAGATACTCTTAGCAATCAGAGACTCAGAACGTAGCATGGAGGAGGAAAGGACTCTAGTCGATGTTGGCAAAGCAGTCGATGCCGAGCTTGATATTCAACAACCCACTGAGACACGGCAGCCTAAGAAGAGGTTCATCGGACGAAGAGCAGCAGCGGAATTAGCACAAAGGAAGGGTGACTCCGGAAGCACAATTGAAGATAGTGGAGCAATAACAGGTTCCTGTGATCTCCCGGTTACTTCAGACCTTGTGCTGACTACGTGTACAGTTGCACAACCCAGAAAATCAGCAAGAGCTCTGAATCAAGTTCCGCTGGAAATCCTTGAAGACCCCGAAATCAACGATGCTATCGCCCTCCTCCCACCAAACTACTCATTCGAAATACATAAGACCATAAACCGAGTACGCAGTTCTGGTTCGAAGAAGATAGCACTCCAATTCCCCGAAGGACTTCTGCTGTTCGCCACTACCGTCTCCGATATCCTTACTCGATTTTGCCCTGGTTCAGAGACCCTTATAATGGGCGATGTCACATATGGAGCATGCTGTATTGACGATTACACTGCTCGTGCACTAGGATGCGACCTGTTGGTTCACTACGCCCACAGCTGTCTCATCCCAGTAGACGTTACTAAAATCAAAACCCTCTACGTCTTTGTCGACATCACCATCGACACAACCCATCTTCTGGCCACCCTCGAGCGCAACTTTCAACCCGGGAAAACCATTGCTATGGTCGGCACAATTCAATTCAATGCCACCCTCCACACTATAAAACCCATCCTCGAGCGCGCAGGCTTCAAAGTCCTCATCCCCCAAATTACCCCCCTAAGTAAAGGCGAGATCCTTGGCTGCACCTCCCCTAGACTCTCCAATGATGCTGCCGATCTAATTCTCTACCTCGGCGATGGCCGCTTCCATCTCGAATCTGCCATGATCCACAACCCCACCCTACCCGCCTACCGGTACGACCCCTACAGCCGAAAACTCACCCGCGAGACCTACGACCACGCCGAGATGCACAACCTCCGCCGCGAAGCCATCGCCGGCGGCCGCAAGGCCAAAAAATGGGGTCTTATACTCGGCTCCCTCGGCCGCCAAGGAAACCCGCATACCATGACCCTTATCGAAAACACTCTGACCGCGCAAGGCACGCCCTTTATCAATCTTCTCCTCAGCGAAATATTCCCCGGCAAGCTGGCGCTGATGCCGGATGTCGAGTGCTGGGTGCAGATTGCGTGTCCAAGGTTGAGCATCGATTGGGGTTATGCGTTTTCGAAGCCATTGTTGACGCCTTATGAGGCACTCGTTGCGTTGGGGGCTAGGGAGGGGTGGGAGAGTGGGAACCAGGGGGTTTATCCTATGGATTTTTACGCCAAGGATGGGTTGGGCCGGACGAGGGAGGGGGATGTTGGTCCTTTGGTGGAGGCGAGAGGCTGAAATCATTGGAAGGTATGAATTGCGCAGCTGTAACGGGGTAAACAGACGCAAAAACCCGGACCGCCTGTGTCGAGCCTTTGAGGATTCGAAGATCCTCCTCGGCCTCGAGCATGATCGAGTACATCTCGCATGGTGAAACGACATCTCCGTCGTCGCGCAACCGCTGCAACCGAACAATCCTCAGTACGAACGCCCGCTCAAACGAGGTCAGGTCCCCAGAAACGGAACCATTGCACTTGGCGAGCCTCCCCAGCTCATCCATGTCGCCTCCACCAACCCTATCGAATAAATCATATCGAATAGAACCACGGAGCGTGCGTTCTTGCCCCCTACGGAACAGAACCAAAATCACAGCACACCACCCCTACCGCTACCATACCCACCTCATCTCCAAACCCACGTCTCTAATCCCTCCAGCCCGTCACCAACCTCTCCATCCCGCCTCTATTTTCCACCCATACCACTCACAGCACTTATCCCTGGCGAGTAGTGTGGAATTTCTTTATGAAAGCGAAGGAACGACGGGTGGAGGACTTGTAAGACAGGGGCGTTGAGAGTGGGCAGATTGATGGACTCAAGGTGGGGGGATTGTGGAGGGGCTCTAGGTCGGAGGGTCGAGAATAGTGTGGATGGAAAGAAAAGCGCGCAGTGCAGGAATCGAATATAATGGATATATATCTATATTATTCTGAGATACTTGAACCGTCGTATCAAAATCAACACCCCACCAAGCCCCCTCCCTCCCCAATTCCCCTTTCTCGCCTCCTCCCCTTCTCCTCTGCTCCTCTCCAACCCCCCAGAAATCTCCATCTCCATCTCCATCCCACACCTACACCCACATCCCATACCCACACCCCTCAACAAACCCCTCAACCCCCCCCCAGAAAACCACCACTTCCACAAGCCCAACAAGCTCGACCTTCCCCATCTCACCCCCTTTCCCTTGAGCACGCCTCTCCCAAAAAAAAATTAAAAAATCGCAAATCACAAAAGCACACACTTCTATTCCCACCTCCCCATGCACCACCACATCCACCGCCTCCCCTCGTCTTCATTCCCTTCCCAACGCATCTTTGCAATTCTTTTCCCTCAAAACCTCTTTGCAAGAAAGAAAAGAAAGAAAAGAAAGAAAAGAAAGAAAGAAAGAAAAGAAAGAAAGAAAGAAAGATTTCTGTTCTGTCCCACCTGTTTAGTCCCTCAATCAATCAACCCTACTGAAATCCTGAAACTCTATATATATATTTTTTCTTTTGCTGTCGAGTTGCTCGATACATATATTCTCTTCTTCTCTCCTTCTCGCTTTGAGGCCTTCTTTCTTCACGAAAGTCTTCGTTCTTTTATTTATCTTTTTAGAAAATAAGAACATAAGAAAATAAGAAAGAAATAAAGAGATTAGTCGTAGATAGAAAATAGACAGGGCAAACTAAACCATAACATATTAACCACAGAAAAAAAAGAAAAAAAGAAAAAAAGAAAGGAGGAGCAAAAAAACATATACAGTACATCAAGCCCCCTTCCCCCTCTCAAAAAAGAACAAAAAAAAAATAGATTTCGGAAAAAAGATATACATGTAAAAAAACGATAATAAATCAGCAGTTCTGTTACAGTAGTTTTCTTGTTTTGTGTTGTTTTGTTTTGTTTTTATTTGATTTTTTGTTTAAACACATCGCAATTTGCTTTTCGTTACTGATGAATTGAGAATTGATTCGAATGATGATGAGAGAGATGCTAAAAGAAAGGGGGGGATGATGATAAGGGGAGGGAAATGATGAGTGGGGAATGAATTTCTTGAGGCTGGTGCCGGGGTGGGGGAAGGGAAGGGAAGGGAAGGGAAGGGAAGGGAAAGAAGAAGCAGAAGAAGAAGCAGAGTCGCGCATAAAATTTCCGGTATATTTCATCTCCACCCTCTTACTCTCCCTTCCCACCCCTCTCACCCCCTCTTCTCCCTCCTTCCCTCCCCTTCCTTTCCATCCCTTCTTCTTCTCTTTCAATCCCCATCCTTCTCTTTCCATCCCCATCCCACAGCGCACCACACCGCACCACACCGCACCACACCGCACCACACAGCACACCACAGCACACCACAGCACACCAAACCTCACCACAGCACACCAAACCTCACCCCAGCACACCACAGCACACCACATCACATCCCACCATCCCACATCATCCTCATCCTCATCACCATCCCCATCCCCATTCCCATCCCCCTCTCCACCCCACCTCCTCCTCCTTTCCACCCCCTCCTCCTTTCCACCCCTCCTCCTCCTTTTTCCATGCCCATCCTCATCCCCATCCCCCGCACACCACACCACCACACCACATTCCCCTCCTACCCTAGACACCGCACACCGCACACCACACCCCACCACACACCGCACACCACACACCATACCCCACAGCACAGCACACCACATGCTCCCCACCTACACACCGCACACCGCCCCCCCCCCCGCCCCGCGCCCCCGCCCACCCCCCCCCCCCCCCCCCCCCCCCCCACCCCCCCACCCCCCCGCCCACCCCCCCGCACCCCCCCCCCCCCCCCCCCCCCCCCCCCC